>OKVK01001187.1_pt1 | contig 14067 bp, 9 predicted proteins | sample 1604771 | NCBI WGS metagenome assembly OKVK01 (sample SAMN01760906, study PRJEB22395) | human gut metagenome | reverse complement strand
ACCGTTCAATGCCATTGAGAACCAGGACACTGCCATAACAGTGAGGGTATAACCCTGGCCTCCAAATTCCACACCTGCCGCCTGCGCACCCATAGAAGCTGCGGATAGCTCCGTTGCAGCAGCACCGATAATGGAGAGACGAAGCCATGCCATAGGTCCACCGATGGAAGCCATGAGGCCTACCATTACGATAAATACACCACAGGCAGGCCCGATTGCTGAGATGAGACCAATCTTAAAAGCCTTATTTGCCAGTCCTTTTTCCAGATTTACCTCTACGGCCGCTTTTTTTGCCTGCCGCATAAATAACAATGCCTGCGCCAGAGAAATCAGAACCGTAATTCCGCATAATCCCCAGAACACGGGTGAATTTGCAATTGTTAAGTAATCCATAACACTCCTCCTTGGTAGTTCGTTCAATTTGTTTGTTGGAGACATTATAACATTTAAAAAACTGTATTTCATTGTCTCTGAAAGCTAATAATTCAAAAAGATAGTTGTTATTTGTTTCTTGTATTGTGTATAATGGATAGTAATAGAGGATAAATATTTGTACTATAAGAACAATGAGGTGAATGACCATGACCATATCTGATTTTTTGAATCTGCCGAATTTTTCTGATCTGAATCTGCTGGCCGGTGAAAATGGACTTGACAGGGAACTGACCAATGTAACGGTTGTTGACACGCCGGATGGAACCAACTGGCTGAATGGCGGTGAATTTGTCATTACGACAGCCTATATGCTCCATGAAGAGAAGGATCTCCTGGAATTTCTGCAGGTTCTTCATGAAAAACAGGCGGCAGGAGTGGGGATTAAAGAAAACCGGTACATCACCACGATCCCGGAGGCAGCTCTGAAAATGGCCGATGAGCTGAATCTGCCATTGATTTCCGTTCCGGAAGCCTATCCATTTGTGGATATTATCAATCCGGTACTGACCCAGATCATCAGTCGTCAGTCTTTGCTTTTGACCCAGGCAAATAAGATTCACAAAGAATTTCTGGGATTAGCCATAAATAATAACAGCGTTCCAGAGATCCTGAAGACGCTGAGCAGCATTATCCGAATTCCCTGCGCGTTCATAGATACTCATTTCCGAAATATCTTTTTTTCAGATGAATCATCTTCCCTGATGCAGAAGCTTCAGGATGCAGATATGGAAAGCATTACCAGTGAATTTCTGGAACAGTACGACTATTATACAGTGGCGAATAAGAATGAGCAGTTTGGTTTCCTTCTATTTGAAAAGGGATGCCTGCAGATGCAGGAAAATGGAAATATGCAAACGGCACTGGAATATGCCAGCATTGTCCTGATCCTTCACATTCAGGTACAGATTGCCAACCAGCAGATGGCGGAGAAATATAAGGCATCTTTTCTGGAAGATCTTTTGACCAATAACGTAAAGACGGATGTGGAGATCCACAATCGTGCAAGACTTTATGGCTGGGATTTTACGAATGGTGGTCTGGCTGCGGTCGTAGACATTAATAACATTAAGAAATATTTCACCGATCATCTGGATTCCAACACCAACCGCATGTTGGAAGAAGCGACGGAAATCATTTTCCGCCATTCTATTCAGGAAATGCATCAGATGTTCCCCCAGTCCAAATATTTCCGACAGAGTGACCTGATCGTATTTATCATCTCTATGCCGGAGGACAGCAGGGAAGGGCTGCCGGAGCAGCTGGAGCAGACCTTCAGGCGCCTGCAGAGCCGCCTGAAAATGGTCAGCCCATTTACCATTACGCTTGGTATCGGACAATATTATGAAAATATTCGTGATATTTCCAAAAGTTACTCCGAAGCCAGAGTTGCCATCAATCTGGGATATTCCCTCCAATGGTTCGACCGGATTCTCTTCTATAACCGGCTGGGTCTTTACCGGTTTCTGGCTCCGGTTATGAACAGTCCGGAATCAGAGGAACTGTGTATACAGTATATTCAGCCGCTGGAGGATTACGATCGGAAATATCACGGAGAACTTCTGCCCACCCTGCAGGAAATCCTGCAGAATGGCTGGAATCTGAAAGAATCCGCTGCAGGACTCTATATTCACTATAATTCCATCAAATATCGATACTCCAAGATCTGTAAAGTACTGAATTTGGATCTGGCGGATCATAATAACCGGTCGCTTGTGGAAATTGCGATGAAGCTATATCTGCTGAAGCATAAGCCGGAGAGTAACTGAAAAAGGATGCTTGCAAATTAAAAAATGCAAGCATATAATTTCATCCGGGGATAGCATTCACTTTAGAGGGGAATGCTATTTCTTTTTTGTTATGATTATGGAGGTTATGAGAATGAGCATTACAGACAAATTTGGATCAGCAGTGGGCAATATGTCTCTGGAAAACTCGGAAAAAGCTCGAAAGCTTCTTCTGACAGGATACAGGCTGCAGGAAAAGCGGTTGTTAATCTTCCCGGACAGGGGACTTCCCGCATCAGGACAGTATGCGGCAAGACTGGTTATGCAGAGAATTATCCAAGCACTGGAAAAGCCGGAAAGTGCTGCTATGGTAAGTATTTTTGTGCCGGGTGAACTTCTGACGGCAGCAGGTCTGACTCCCTATTCGGTGGAAGCCTTGTCCTGTTTTATGGCGGGAACCAAATGTGAGCAGACATTTTTAAGAAAGACGGAAGAAGAAGGATTTCCGGAGACCATGTGCTCTTACCACAGAGTATTTCTGGGGGCTGCGCTGACAGGATTGCTGCCAAAGCCCAAATGCATGGTCTATACCAACCTGGCCTGTGATGGAAATATGATGACATTTCCATATTTGAAAGAAACTTATGACATTCCGGGATTTTATATTGATGTTCCCTATGAGAAAAATAAGGACTCTGTTGTCTATGTGGCGGAGCAGCTGCGGGAACTGAAGCATTTTCTGGAAGAAGTTACCGGAAAGAACATTTCCGAGGAGGCTGTCTGTCAGGCAGTTGCCAACAGCCGGAAAGCATCTTCCAATTATCAGCAGCAGCTGACGTTACGGAAAGATCACGATCCGGTTACCACGATTACCAATGAGCTGTATGCGATTTTCATGTGCCATCTGCTGGCCGGTTCAGAGGCTTCTGTTAAATATACGGAAATGCTGTTAAACGATGTGAAAAAAGCGCCAAAGGGCGAAGGACTGCATGTGATCTGGATGCACATCATGCCATTTCTGCAGGCTCCGGTAAAAGAGATCTTTAATTACAGCACGAAAATGCATGTTCGCGCCTGTGACTTTGTGGCGGATGGATTTCAGGAGATGCATGAGGAAGATCCTTATGAGGCATTGGCGGAGAAGATGGTCTACAGCATTTATAATGGAAGCGTCAGCCAGAGAATTCAGGTAGCAGAGAAACTTGCCAGAGAAACCGAAGCCGACGGTGGCATTCTGTTCGCACACTGGGGATGCAAAGGAACTATCGGCGCATCCAGCCTGATCAAGAGTTCACTGGAAAAAGCAGGAATCCCGACCATGATTCTAGATGGTGACGGCTGCAATCCGGCCAATACCAGTGATGGACAGGTGTCCACCAGACTCCAGGCATTTGTGGAAATGCTGGAAGAAGGCAAGGAGGAGAAAGAGTTATGATACATTACGTCTGTAAATACACACCGGTAGAGCTGTTCAAAGGATTTGGCGAAGAATGTGTAGTCCTTGAGGAAATGCCGGAAAACTTTGAAATGTCCGATCAGATCGCCCATGCCAATCTGTGTGGATTTGGAAAATCCGTTATCCAGGCCGTGCTGGAAGGAAAAGCCGACGAGCTGGTCATGGTAAACTGCTGCGATTCCATGCGAAGAGTCTACGATATTGTGAAGAGCACCGGGAAATGCAAATTCCTCTACATGCTGGATCTGCCTCATGAGGACAATGAGTGCGAAAAAGTAAAATTTGCCAGAGCAATCCGCAGACTGAAAGATGCTTATGCAGCATATTCCGGAAAAGATTTTAATAAGGAGGCATTTTTTCATTCCTTCCGGAAATACGAAGTGCAAAAGAAACCTTATATCGGAGTCATGGGAGTGCGTGTCAGTGGCTTGATGGAGCAGATGATCGAGGAAAATATCCGGATGGATGTGGAAAATTTCACCTGTACCTGCGGAAGAAAGCTTGCAGTGGTTCCGGAAGAAATGCAGAACCTGGACGAAGACGCTCTGTTTCTCGCCTATGCGGATGCTCTTCTCGGACAGATGCCCTGCTTCCGGATGAATAATAGCACCAGAAGAAGAGCACTGTATCTGGACCCGAACCTGAAGGGAATCATTTACCATACCATCAAATTCTGCGACTATTACGGATTTGAATATGCCAGCATTAAAAAGGAAATCAAAGTGCCGCTGCTCAAGATCGAAACAGATTTTACCAGTCAGAGCGCGGGACAGCTGCTCACCAGAATTCAGGCATTTTCAGAGACAGTAGAAGGATCGGAGGATGGAAATCCAGGAAAAGAAATCAGCGAGGAGGCAAGAGAGAAAATGAAGACAGGAGTTTATTATACAGCAGGAATTGACAGCGGGTCGACCAGTACAGACGTCGTGATTCTCGATCAGGATGGAAAGATCAAATCCACCATGATCATTCCCACCGGCGGCGGAGCTATGATGAGTGCGGAAAAGAGCCTGGATCTGGCAGTGGAAAAAGCGGGGATTCAGAAAGAAGAGATCGTCAGAATCGTCACCACCGGATACGGCCGCGCTTATATCGACAGTGGCGATGACAGCGTCACAGAGATCACCTGTCATGCCAAAGGCGCTCACTACCTGAATCCCAATGTCCGTACCGTCATCGATATCGGTGGACAGGACATCAAAGCCATCAGCATCGACGAGAATGGCGCGGTGAAAAATTTCCTGATGAACGATAAATGTGCAGCCGGAACCGGTCGTTTTCTGGAAATGATGGCAAGAACCTTAGGACTTTCCCTGGAAGAAATGAGTACCAAAGGACTGGAATGGAAAGAAAATGTAGTCATTTCCAGCATGTGTACCGTCTTCGCCGAGTCAGAAGTGGTCTCTCTGGTGGCACAGAATAAAGAAGTGGCAGACATCATCCATGGCCTGAATGTATCCGTCGCATCCAAAGTCGGCGCCCTCGCGGCCCGCCTCGGAAAAGATAACCCGGGCGAATATATGATGACCGGCGGCGTTGCCAAAAACCAGGGCATCATACAGGTACTGGAAGAAAAACTCGGCGCCAAACTCTATATCTGTGACGAAGCACAGCTCTGCGGGGCGCTGGGAGCGGCGCTGTTCGCATATGAAGAATGTAAAAATGAGGCGTAATTAGGAATAGAAAACAAAAGGACGCTTGAAATGACAAGCGCCCTAGTGTATAATCAAATCAGAAAGTGAATCGGATGTGACTCCGATTTGCCCTCAGTAAAATTTATATCAAATTTGAAATAGCATCTACTTGGGCGAGTGGGATGCTATTTCTTTTTGTCGAAATGATTGTCTATGTAAGACAGAGCCGCGAAAATTACTAACAACAAAGTTAAGACTTCCATTGTGTTCATAGGGCATCACCCTCCTTTGGAACTAGAGGGCATCTGACATCGGAAAATCACATCCTGCTTCCTAAACGATTGTACAAATAGTATAGCAAAAAACAAACATTAGTTCAACGGAAGAATTGGGTGATCATTTGCATGATATAGCAGATTATTTTTGAAGAGCTGTTATAATGTGAGCATAAATACATCCGAAAGAGGGGAGCCATCATGTCCAAAAGTTCCAATCAAAAATTAAAATTAAGTTATCTGACAAAAATCATGCTTGCCAAAACGGATGAAGAGCACAGCCTGACCATGCCGCAGATTTTGCAGGAACTGGAAAAATACGGTGTGACTGCAGAGAGAAAGAGCATTTATGCGGATTTCAATGATATGACGGATAAGCTCGGAATAGACATTGTCAAAGAGCAGGTTGGAAGAGAAACTTATTACCATGTTGCATCCCGTGAATTTGAACTGGCAGAAGTAAAGCTGCTCATAGATGCCATTCAGTCATCAAAATTTATAACAGAGAAAAAATCAGATGTACTGATCAAAAAGGTCAAAGGTCTGGTCAGTGAATATCAGGCAAGCCAGCTGCAGCGGCAGGTCTATGTACAGGGGCGAATCAAGACCATGAACGAGACTATCTACTATGGAGTCGATGACATTCATAAGGCTATCTCAGAAAATCGGAAGGTCCGGTTCAAATATTATCAGTGGAATATTGAGAAAAAACTTGTTCCGCTGCATAATGGCGATTGGATTGTGGTGAGTCCCTGGGCACTTACCTGGGATGATGAAAATTATTATCTGGTAGCTTATGACGCTTCTGTAGAGAAGTGCAAACATTACCGGGTAGATAAAATGATGAAAATTGAAATGATGGATGAGTCCCGCGAAGGAGAAGAAATCTTCAAAAATTTTGATATGGCAGCCTATGCGAAAGCAACGTTTGGCATGTATCAGGGAAATAAAGAAAAAGTACATATTCAGTTTCCTAATAGTATGTGCGGTGTGTTTATTGATCGTTTTGGAAAAGATATTACCTTCCGACCAGTCAATGCAGAGTACAGCGAATGTGCGGTGGATGTCAATGTCAGTCCGCAGTTCTTCGGGTGGATATTCAGTCCCGGAAAAAATGTAAAAGTTACCAGACCGGTATCGGTGGTGGCGCAGATGCGGAAAACGGCAGAAGAGTTTGTGAGGAATTATTGATAAAACAGGTAAATAGCTTAAAAAGGGCACTTGCAAAGGCAAGTACCCTAGTGTATAATCAAATCAGAAAGTGAATCGGATGTGAAGTCCGATTTGCCCTCAGTAAAAATGATTATCTATAAGAAATAGACATCCTACACTTTGGACGGTAGAGGATGTCTATTTCTTTTTGTCAAAATGATTGTCTATGTAAGACAGAGCCGCGAAAATTACTAACAACAAAGTTAAGACTTCCATTGTGTTCATAGGGCATCACCCTCCTTTGGAACTAGAGGGCATCTGACATCGGAAACTCACATCCAGCTTTCTGAATGATTATACAAATAGTATAGCAAAAAACAAATATAGGTTCAATAAAAATGAGTGATAACATGCAGCAATTACAGAAATGTGGTTGCTGCTTTTTGTTTACGCAGACAAAGCAAAATGGTATACTTATCATGAATAAACACATGTTTGGAGAGGTGGTATTGGCATGCAGTTACCTTATTCAGAGGAGCTAAATATTGAATATCTTGGAAAGTTGTTTGCTAATACCAGTGAGTGCTATAAGTTTTTCTGGTTTAAGGCAATTGTAGAAAAGGTGGCAAAGGGAAAGGTTGAATTGACTTATGAAGAACTAGTAGATGATATGATTGCTAATGCTTGGTATATGGTGACCGAATATCATCTGAATCTTGGGCCGAAAGACACACTGGAAAGTCTGGTTGCACTGATAAAGCAGAAAAATCCAGAGTTGAAATCCAGTGAAAAGAAAGATGTTATTCTCAAATTTTTAAAAAATACAGATGATAAAGAAATTATCAGTAAAAAGAGAATCCTAACCTATAATGTGCCATATCGTTTGCAGTCGCCATTTATGAAAAATGTGAAAGGCAAAGAGTGGAATGCCGGAGAAAATGAGTTGATTGCGAAGATTAATCAAGAAAATCGTCTGATATATTATTTTACGGCATTGAATGGACTTTCGACCAAAATACTGATTCAAAAAGACTGGGCGAAATATATTATGAAGAACCAGGAAATTATCAGAGGATGGCTGGAATATAATATGATCCTCTATATTCAGAAACGAAATCCGAGTGTTCCGGGAATTGCAGATAAATTATATCCACCGCAGGAGCGAAAGCTTGAAAAAGTGAAGAAATATTGGAAATTGATTCTGTCATTGGAGCCAGTGCATGAAATCTATAAAGGAGAGATATTGACGGATAAGGACATTTCTATTGATCATTTCGTTCCATGGTCCTATGTGGCACATGATGAAATGTGGAATTTGAATCCAACAACTAAAAGTATTAACAGCTCAAAAAGTAATAATCTGCCTGATTGGGGTATCTATTTTGAACGACTGGCCAGGCTGGAATTTCAGTCCTATCGATTGTTATGGGAATATGAGGCAGTTCATAAAGAGTTTGAAAAATGTGCAAAGGAACATATCAATAACGATGATATCAGGTACAGAGTTTACAGACAGGGATTGGACTTTTCAACATTTGCAGGAGAATTACAATCCGTAATTTTGCCAGTATATGAGTCAGCACAAAACTGCGGGTTCGGCAGTTGGAAATATCAGATGGGAGAAGTATGAAAACGTATTATAAATTAATCCGAGACAAAATACCAGAAATTATTCAGGCGGATGGAAAAACATGTATCACACGAATCCTTTCTGATGAAGAATATGTGGATGCACTTGAAAAGAAGTTGAATGAAGAAGTGGCAGAATACCAGACAGATAAAAATCTGGAAGAGCTGGCAGATATTCTGGAAGTATTGTATGCAATTTGTATTGCCAGAGGATATACACTGGAAGAATTAGAAACAGCACGGGCGAAGAAAAGCAAGGAACGTGGTGGATTTGAAAAGAAGATTTTTCTGGAGAGCGTAGAAGATGGAAAAGAAAATTGATGCATTCATTGAACGATTATCCGCTGAACAGGTTCGAAATCTGGCTGAAAATATATATGAAAATGAGGCACAGCGTGAAAATCTAAGATTATATCTGAAATTTCTGTGTAAAAATAAACCTATCTATATGTGGGTGGACGAAGCACCCGGATACCAAGGATGCGGAATAACAGGCATTCCATTTACGGATGAAGGTGAGATGAAAAATAATCTGGGAACATCTCAGAATGGTTATTTCTTTATGGATGAAAACAATCCGAAAAAAAATTCTGCGGGAATTATCTGGCAGGCAATCCGAGCAAAAGGTGGAAATCAGATCCCGTTATTATGGAATGCTTATCCATATCATCTATTTGAAAAAAGTGGGAAAGACAGCAATCGGAAACCAAATGCAGTAGAGTTGCAGGTTGGAAAGAAGTATTTAGAGGAATTGATCGATATTTTGGGAATTCCGCAAAATTGTATTTATGCAATAGGAAGAACCGCGGAAAAACAGCTGGGATATATGAAAGAGGCATATATAAGATATCCTTCTTATGATGGAAAAGATGATTGTATAAATGGAATATTTGCGATTCCGTAATAAATGAAGACAGGTTTTGAAAATTATGGAGAAAGATATCATTATCTAAAAAATCATTTCCAAATTTTATGTAATGATATTTAGTAAAAACGAGGTTACAGATGATTATGGGTATTTTTGATAAGCTTTTTAAAAGAAAATGGAATGAAAAAGCAGGTGGAGAAAATTCTCAACCCGAACAAGCGTCTGAAAAGAGTCAGGAAGTGATTCGTTTCTTGGAATATTATAATTTTATGAATATATTGTTGCAGGAAAAGGATTATATATCCAGAAAAAGATATTCGCTTAAGATGGAAAAATATGCTGATACAATCCATTTTTTCAAGGTTTTATCAGAAAGTAAAATGCTTGATGCATACTGTAATCAAAATGGGATTAGTGTAGATTGCGTCGTGAAAGGGCTTGAATGGAATGAAAATATTTTAGCTGTTATGGATAAACATAACGAGTGCTATATCATGAATGCAATGGAGCAGGAAAAGCAGTATTTGGATACAATATTGCACGATGTAGATCCTAAAATAATGCTTGATGAGGATCAACGCCGTGTTATTTTAACTGATGAAGATTATTGTTTGGTTATTGCAGGAGCAGGAGCGGGTAAAACAACCACCGTAGCGGCAAAAGTAAAATATTTAGTCGAGAAAAGGGGAGTAGATCCTAAGCAGATACTTGTTGTTTCTTTTACAAATAAAGCAGTCCAGGAATTAAAGGATAAGATTAATAAAAATTTAGATATAGAATGTCCGATTTCCACATTTCATTCTGTTGGAAATGCGATTATTCATAAAAATTCTCCGGAGGAAAAGCTTAATATTGCCAGAGAGAGTCAATTGTATTTTACGGTGAGGGATTATTTTCGTGAATCAATAATGAAGAATGAAAGGATGGTTAATAAGCTCATTTTATTTTTTTCATCATATTTTGATGCTCCGTTTGAAGGAAAGGATCTTAATTCCTTTTTTAATAATATTGCAAAGTCTAACTTTTCAACTATGAGAAGTGAACTGGAAGATTTCAAACGTGAAGTAATTGATGCCAGAACGAAAAAAGCGGTAACAATACAAAATGAAATCTTACGTTCGTATCAAGAAGTAGAAATTGCTAATTTTCTGTATTTGAATGGGATTGATTATGAATATGAACCTTTATATCAATATGATATCCCGGGAGCAAGAAAACCATATACTCCAGATTTTATCATTCGGCAAGGGGATCTGGTTGCATATATCGAACATTTTGGTATTAATGAAGATGGCACCAATTATGTTTATAGTGATAATCAACTTGAGGCGTATAAAAAAGCAATCAACGACAAGATACGCTTACATCGCCAGCATCAAACGATACTTTTATATACTTTTTCAAGTTACAAGGATGGGAAGCCTATCACCGTTCATCTTCAGGAACAATTGGGAAAATACGGTTTTAAATTAATGCCACGATCGAATAAAGAGATCATGGAAAAATTGGTAACAGGCGAAGGAAATCGGTATATTCGTCGGTTAGTGAGCCTGATTTGCCGATTCATTTCTAATTTTAAGGTCAATGGTTTTACAACTGATGATTTCAGTAGAATGTATCATTCGACTCAAAATGTTAGAACTCGGTTATTCATTGATATTTGCAATGATTGCTATGTGGAATATGAGCGTTATTTGAAAGAAAATCATGCTGTAGATTTTCAGGATATGATTAATGAGTCAGCCCGTATTCTACGCGAAGTAAAGGATATGAAACAGAAACTAGATTTTAAATATATTATCGTCGATGAATATCAAGATATTTCCCGACAAAGATTTGATCTTACGAAGGCTTTTTCGGATATTACAGATGCAAAGATAATTGCGGTGGGTGATGACTGGCAGTCAATATATGCTTTTAGTGGTTCTGATATAACATTATTTACCCGGTTTGAGTCTGTAATGGGTTATGCGAAGCTTTTGAAAATTGTTAAAACTTATCGTAATTCACAGGAAGTGATTGATATTGCAGGTAATTTTATTCAGAAGAATACAGAACAGATATCCAAGACCTTGCTATCACCAAAAAATATTACAGATCCAGTAATTATTTATACGTATGATGCAACATATAAAAAGGTAAATGCAAATAGAAGGACTGGTGCTAATTATGCTTGGGCCCATGCAGTAGAAACAGCTTTAGATCAAATTGTCGAATATGCGATACATGAAAAGAAAAACATAGGAACAGTTTTGTTGTTAGGACGTTTTGGATTTGATGGTGATAACTTAGAGCGTTCAGGTTTATTTGAGTATGTTAACAGAGGAAGTAAGATAAAGAGTGTAAAATATCCGCAAATTAATATTACATATATGACAGCACATGCATCTAAGGGATTAGGATATGATAATGTAATTATAGTTAATGGGCGTAATGAAACATATGGTTTTCCAGCAAAAATAGAAGATGATCCGGTACTTGCGTTTGTTATTAAAGGAGATCGCTCGATTGATTATGCGGAAGAACGTAGATTGTTTTATGTCGCGATGACCAGAACGAAAAATAGAGTTTTCATTGTTGCACCGGAACAGAATCCATCCGAATTTTTGTTAGAAATCAAAAGAGATTATAAGAATGTAATTCTTCGTGGCAACTGGAATGAAGATGAACCTCAAAATATAACAAGAAAATCATGCCCGATTTGTGGTTTTCCGCTTCAGCTCAGATATAAAAATGCATATGGATTACGATTATATATGTGTACAAATGAACCTGAAATATGTGATTTTATGACGAATGAGTATAAGGCTGGAAAGATGTCTATTATGAAATGTAGTAGTTGCAGAGATGGGTATTTAATTATTAAACCAGGCAAAAATCATGATTATTTTCTTGGGTGTACAAATTATAAGCAAGGTGGTTCAGGGTGTAATAATGTGATTTCTAAACAGCAATATTATAAAAATATGGGATTTGAATTAGAAAAAGAGATACTCTCAGGGGATATAAACGAAAAAAATAGAGATACCTCTGATTCAAATAAAAAGCAGCCTTTTGTTCCAAATAAGAGTGATGGTATTGTAGCTATTTTAAAACCGGATATTGAATCTGTGTGGTATAAAAATTGTGATCTGAATGAAATGGTATTTACAATTCTCATGGCATTACAACATATCAGCGAAATTCGATATTATGGGGTCAATATGATGTTGGATGTACTTAGAGGAGCTTCTTCTGAACGGTTACATCAGGCAAATTTACAGTCTATTTCAGAATATGGGGCATTAAAGGAATTTTCAAGAGAAGAGATTACACTCGTTATAGAATGGATGCTTGAAAATCATCTTATGTTAAAAACAAAAGGAAAGTATCCTGTGCTTCATCCTACAGCGGAAGGAAATAATTATCATGAGACCATAACGGCTGGAAAATTAAAAGGATTAAAGAAATGTCTTGAAAGTCAAATGAGCTGATTAAATTGGAGAATTCATGAAAAGAGTGGGAAAGACAGCAATCGGAAATCAAATGCAGCAAAATTGCAGGTTAGAAGAAGTACTTGGAGGAATTGATCGACATTTTTGAAATTCCTCAAAATCGTATTTATGCAGTGGGAAGAACAGCAGAAAAACAGATGGGATATATAAAAGTGGCATATATAAGACATCCTTCTTATGGTGGAAAAATGATTGTATGAATGGAATATTTGCGATTCCGTAATGAATGAAGACAGGTTTGGAGAAAACGCATGAATAGGGTAAATGAATTACGTTTAGGTTTTGACACGGCATACATAGATGGCAATGTGGCATCAAGCATGGCATATAAGCCACAGTTTTTATCAAACAATTATAAAGAAGGTAAAAAAGTGCTCTCATCCATTGAGGATGAGTTACTGGCATGCGAACAGTTTCAGATCAGCGTAGCGTTCATTACCATGGGCGGAATCACACCGTTACTTCAGACGTTAAAAGAACTGGAAAAGAAGCACATACCGGGAAAAATTTTAACAACCAACTATTTAAATTTCAGTGAGCCAAAGGCGTTGGAAAAGCTGAATGGATTATCCAATATTACATTGAAAATGTATGATGCGGATGAGTCAAATGGCGGATTTCATACCAAAGGTTACATTTTCAAAAAAGAAGAAATTTATAGAATAATTATTGGCAGCTCTAATATGACCAGTGCAGCCCTTACAATTAACAGGGAATGGAATACCAAACTGATTTCTACAGATCAGGGCGAGATGGCACAGGACATTGTTAATGAATTTGAAGAATTATGGAATTCGCCACACTCTTTGAACTTTGATGCTTTCTATGAAAATTATAGAGAACGATATGAAATTATTAAGCATCAGAGAGCAATTGCCAGGCAGGATGAGATTACTTCACTTGAAAAATATCGGTTACAACCCAATTCCATGCAGGTGGGATTTATCGCAAATCTGAGAAAGATAATTGCAGCTGGAGAATCAAGAGCGTTGTTAATCTCTGCTACAGGTACAGGAAAAACTTATGCGTCAGCATTTGCCATGCGTGAATTAGGATATAAGAGGGTTTTGTTTTTGGTGCATCGTGGACAATTGGCGCGTCAGACACGGAAATCTTATCAAAAAATATTTGGAAAGAATATTTCCATGGGTTTAGTGGGAGCAGGCTATGCAGAATATGATGCGAATTATGTATTTGCAACTGTGCAGACGTTAAATCGCGATGATCATTTGAAAAAATATCAGCCGAATGATTTTGATTGTATTATTTTGGATGAGGCCCATCACAGTTCAGCAGCGACTTATCAGAAAGTGATGAATTATTTTAAGCCCAAATTATGGCTGGGCATGACAGCAACACCGGATAAGCGGGATGATGATATGGAAGGTCGCAATATTTAT
>OKVK01001176.1_pt1 | contig 14140 bp, 16 predicted proteins | sample 1604771 | NCBI WGS metagenome assembly OKVK01 (sample SAMN01760906, study PRJEB22395) | human gut metagenome | reverse complement strand
GGTCGAGCGGCTGCACGGGCAGGTCATCAAAATCTCGCCCACCAGCCCGCATTACATAAACCCGATGGACTTGAACCTCAATTACTCGGACGATGAAAACCCGCTGAGTTTGAAGTCGGACTTCATCCTGTCGTTGTGCGAGCTGATCGTCGGCGGCAAGGACGGCTTACAGCCGGTCGAGAAAACCATCATTGACCGCTGTGTGCGCATGGTCTACCGGGATTATCTGAATGACCCGAAACCAGAAAATATGCCGGTGCTGGAGGACCTTTATAACGAGCTGCGCCGTCAGGAGGAAAAAGAAGCGCAGTATGTGGCGACGGCGCTAGAAATCTACGTCACCGGCTCTCTGAACGTATTCAACCACCGGACGAACGTAGATATTCAGAACCGCATCGTCTCGTTTGACATTAAAGAGCTTGGCAAGCAGCTCAAGAAGATCGGGATGTTGATCGTCCAAGATCAGGTGTGGAACCGCGTCACCGTCAACCGCGAGGCGCATAAGTCCACGCGGTACTACATTGACGAGTTCCACTTGCTCTTAAAAGAGGAGCAAACGGCAGCGTACAGTGTTGAGATATGGAAGCGTTTTAGAAAGTGGGGCGGCGTTCCGACCGGTGTCACGCAGAACGTCAAAGACCTGCTTTCTTCCCGCGAGGTCGAGAACATCTTTGAAAACAGCGACTACATTTATATGCTCAACCAAGCCAGCGGCGACCGGCAGATCCTTGCCAAACAGCTCAATATCTCCCCGCATCAGCTCTCGTATGTCACGCACAGTGGCGAAGGCGAAGGGCTGCTTTTTTATGGCAGTACGATCCTGCCTTTCGTGGACCGTTTCCCGAAGGATACCGAGCTGTACCGCGTTATGACGACCAAGCCTAATGAAAAGATTTGAACGACGGAACGTGAAAGGAGAAGCAACATGAATATTCATATGAAAATTTTTCGCAGTCAGCACTTTGACCCGCTGCGCGTCGTGATGCTGGACGATGAGCCGTGGTACATCGTAACGGACATTTGCCGCACACTCGGCTACGGCAACGCGACCAAGGCTGTCCGTCTGGTACGGCAGGAGATAAGACCATCATCCATGTCCCGAACCTCTCTGTCGGCAGCAACCCGGCAAACGCCGTCAATTTAAGCGGTCTGGAGACGCTGATCGTGCGTTCCCGCAAACGGGAAGAAGCCGCCGCGTTCAGCCGCTGGCTGGCTGATACGGTCTTTCCCATCGTCTACGAGGATGACCCCAAACCGGAACCGCAGGAGCCGCCAAAGGAGACTGCGGACGACGACCTGTTCCTCGTCCATCGGTCGGACTATCTCCAGCATTTGAAGGAGATGGCACAGCTCTACGCGATGCTGCGGGATGTGAACGCGCTGGTCGCATCGATCCCCGGCAGCGGCATGGTGCCTGTCGTGCGGGCATTTTCTCAGTATTGCAAGGAAACCGGCGATGAGCTTCTGGCAGGGCTGGGGCTTTCGGAAAAAATGACGCAGGCAGAAAACGATGCCGCTGTCCATGCGCTGATGGAAAACGAGCTGCTTTCGCTGCGCGACGCTGGTGCGTCCCTCGAATTGGAACAGTCCGCAAAGCTCTTTGCAAATCTTCTGGTGGGAGTTCTGTATGGAAACTGATCGCATCCTCTGCGGCGACGCGCTGGAGATGCTGCGAACCCTTCCGGACAATTCCGTGCATTGCTGCGTCACCTCGCCGCCCTATTACGCCCTCCGCGATTACGGCGTGGATGGACAGATCGGGCGTGAGGACACGCCTGCGCAGTATGTGGCGCGGCTGACGGACGTGTTCTCTGAGGTTCGGCGCGTTCTCAGACCAAGCGGCACGTTATGGCTGAATATCGCAGACACCTACGCTGGAAAAGGAAATCAGGGAGATTCCGTTGACCCCAAATACCCGAACGGCAGGACCGGTCAGACGGTCGCCATCAACCGCAGGGTGGAGGGGTGTAAGGCAAAGGATATGATCGGGATTCCGTGGATGCTGGCATTTGCGCTGCGAGATAGCGGCTGGTATCTGCGTTCAGACATTATCTGGATGAAAGCGAACCCCATGCCCGAAAGCTGCAAAGACCGTCCCAGCCGCTGCTATGAACACGTTTTTCTGCTGACGAAATCGCGCAGTTATTATTATGATGCTGCGGCAATCGCAGAACCGGTGGCAGAATCTACCCCGATGAGGATGCGTCGGAAGTTCGGCAAAAACAAGTATTCTGCGGGTATTCCGGGACAAGCCCATCAGCATTTGAACGACTACCGGCCAAACGGCTACGCAGAAGAAGATATACCACTGCTGCGAAATAAGCGCGACGTATGGCAAATCAATTCTGTTCCGTATAAAGGCGCACACTTTGCTGCCTACCCGCCCAAGCTGGTGGAAACGTGCCTGCTTGCCGGTTGCCCGCAGGACGGTATTGTTCTGGACCCGTTTCTCGGCTCCGGTACGACCGCTGCTGTTGCAAAGCAGATGGGGCGGCATTACATCGGTATTGAGCTGAACCCGGACTACTGCGAGCTTGCCAAGCAGCGGATCGGAGGTGTGACGGAATGAGCGTCTACACCCGGCAGGATCTGAGCGTCATGCAGGCGTGGCCGCTGGAACGCAAAATTCGTGTCACACAGGCGAAGATTCTGGAATGGTATCACCACTACGGCGGCAAGGTCGCCGTTTCTTTTTCGGGCGGCAAGGATTCCACGGTGCTTCTCGACCTGGCGCGGCGAGCGTTCCCGGATATGCCCGCCGTGTTTGTAGATACCGGACTGGAATACCCGGAAATCCGCGAATTTGTAAAGACCGTTCCCAACGTGACGTGGCTGCGGCCGGAAATGCCGTTTTCCAAGGTTCTGACAGCCTATGGATACCCCGTCATCTCGAAAGATGTTGCAAAGCGTATCCGTTACGCGCGGCAAGGCAGTCCGTGGGCGCTGCGGCATCTGAGCGGTCTCAACGCGGACGGGACACCTTCAAAATTCAATGAACGATACATGAAATGGCGCGTCCTGTTGGATGCGCCATTTCTCGTTTCAGACAAGTGCTGCGAGGTGATGAAAGAACGCCCCATCCGCAAATATGCCAGAGCAGGCGGTCTGCACATGATCCTCGGAACAATGGCAAGCGAAAGTATGCGCCGCCAGAGCGCGTATCTCAAAACCGGCTGCAATGCTTACGGCAAGCGTGACCCGACTTCACAGCCGATGTCGTTCTGGACCGAGCAGGACGTTTTGACCTATCTCAAAATGACAGGCATCTCGTATGCGTCTGTCTATGGTGAGATCGTCGAACAGAACGGTAAGCTGACAACGACCGGTGCAAAGCGTACCGGCTGTATGTTCTGTATGTTCGGCGTGCATCTGGAAAAGCAGCCGAACCGGTTTCAGCGCATGGCGCTGACGCACCCGAAGCAATATGAATTTTGTATCCACAAGCTCGGCTGCGGCGCTGTGCTGGATTTTCTCGGCATACCATACTGCCCCGGAGGTGACAGCGCATGAGCAGACGCGCCCCAAGGCTGCAATTTACTGATGAAGAACTCGCCGCCCCGGAAGTTTCCAAGGCAGCGAAAAAAGCGGCAAAACGTATTGAGAAGCTGGAGCAGGCAGAAGCAAAAATCCCAACAAAAAACGGCGCAGAAAAGCCGCGTCCAAAATCCAAGCTGCAACACGCCGTTCGGGATACACCTGTCGCGGCTGTCCGTTCAGCGGCGCACCGGGAAATCCGGAAAAGCGAGGATGATAATGTCGGCGTGGAAAGCGCACATAAGCTGGAAGAAGCTGCCGAGCAGACCGTTCGCGCGGTGGAAACCGCACATCGTTCCCATCAGCTCAAGCCGTACCGCAATGCAGACCGCGCAGAAGCTCGCGCCGACAGCGCCAACCTCGACGCGCTGCAAAAGCAGGCGCAGCAGCAGAACCCGGAGCTGCAAAGCAATCCATATTCCCGCTGGCAGCAAAAACACGCCATCAAAAAGGAATATGCCGCTGCAAAGGCTGGCGGCACGGTGTCTGCATCCGAAGTTACCGCCAAAGCCGCCAAACGCGCCGCAGAGGACACGAAAAAAGCGTCCGAATGGATCGCGGAACACAAAAAAGGATTTTTGATCGCGCTGGCGATTCTGCTCGTCGCGGTGTTTCTTCTGAACATCGCCTCATCCTGCTCGGTATTGGTCGAGGGCGGCGTGACGGCGCTCGGTGTTTCGACCTACCCCAGCGAGGACAGCGATATGCTTGCCGCCGAAGCGCAATACTGCGCGATGGAAGCGGAGCTGCAAAGTAAACTCGATAATTACGAAGCGACGCACGATTATGACGAGTATCACTTTGACCTTGACGAGATCGGGCATGACCCGTATGTGCTGATCTCTGCGCTCACGGCGCTCAAGGGCGGCGCATGGACACTCAGCGAGGTACAAAGCGAGCTGCAAATGCTTTTTGACAAGCAGTACATTCTCACGGAAACTGTGGAAACGGAGATTCGGTATCGACCGGAAATGAGGTATGACGAAGACGGCGAACCGTACACCGTGCAAGTGCCGTATGAATACACGATCTGCACGGTCACGCTTGAAAATTTTGACCTTTCCCATGTGCCGGTCTATGTGATGAGCGAGGATCAGCTTGCGCTCTACGCTTCGTACATGGCGACGCTCGGAAACCGCCCGGATCTGTTTGGTGATTCGGATTATGTAAACAGATATTACGGCAATGGGAGCAGCGGCAGCTACGATATTCCTCCGGAGGCACTGGAGGATGAACAGTTTGCCGCCATCATCAAAGAAGCGGAAAAGTATCTCGGTTTCCCGTATGTCTGGGGCGGCAGCTCCCCGGCGACCTCGTTTGACTGCTCCGGCTTCGTCAGCTACGTCTACAACAACTGCGGCGTTGGCTGGAGCTTCGGCAGACTCAGCGCCGAGGGCATCCGACAAATTTGCTCCTACGTATCCCCGGCAGACGCAAAACCCGGCGATCTGATCTTTTTCGAGAAAACGTACAACACCACCGGCGCGTCGCACATCGGTATTTATGTAGGAAATAATACCATGCTGCATTGCGGCGACCCCATTCAATACACCAGCATTTCGTCCGATTACTGGCAGAGCCACTTCCTGCAATTCGGACGGCTGGCACCACCATAATGCTGAAAACTGATGAAAACATTTCATTTTATGAAATGTTTTCATAGCCGCCGCAGCGGCGTAGTTTTCGTATGAGACGTCTTTTGAAGTCTAACCGTGCGAAGCACGGCTCTTACAGGCTTCAAAAGATTTCATTAAAATCAAAGATTTTAATGAAATAATAGTATCAGGAGGGAAATTATGAATCCGAAGATCAACAAACTCAAAGCGGAGCGTGCAAAGAACGACGGCAAAATTGCCGATTTGCAGACCCGCAACCGCGAAATTGACGCGGACATTATCAGGCTGGAAAATGAGGACATCGTGGGTCTTGCCCGCGCGACCGGCATGACGATGGAGCAGCTGGCGCAGTACCTCATGCACATCAAAAAGGGCGGTTCGCCCTTTGCCGCGCAGGAAAAGGAGGAAGAAACAGATGTACCCGAAGAAGCGTGACCGGCTGCGCGTTCTCGCGCTGCTGCTCAGTTTTGTGCTGGCGCTTTGCGTCCTGACCGGCGCTGCCATTGCGGAAGAACCGTTCCCCGATACCCCGGAGGAGCCCACGACAGAAACCGCCGAACAGCCGCCCGTGGAGGAAACTCCGGAGACGGGACCCAGCGACGAAAATACCCCGCCATCTGAACCGGAGGAACCGGAAGAACCGGAATTGCCCGAAGAACCGCCGATGGAGGGCGCGTATGCACTGGACGCCGATGTACCGGGCAGCTGGCAGAACCGTCCCGCGACGATTTTGGTGCGCGTGGTCGATTTGAACGGCACCGGCTGGGAGAAAGTCGAGGTAGTCCTTCCCGGTATGAGTCCGTTTGATGTGACGCAGGAGCTTTTGGAATACGGCTGCATGGAGCGCACGATGCTGGAAAACGGCACCGTGCTTTTCTTTGTCACAGACCGGACCGGTATCGTGCATGAACTGTCTCTGGACGTGTACTGCATGGACTTTGACGCGCCGGTTCTTCGCGCAGGCATCAACGGAACGTTCCTGCACGTAGAAGCCTATGACAATCTTTCCGGTATCGCAGCGATCTATGTCAACGACGAGCTTTACACCACGCTGGACGACGGCGAGCTGAACGTGCGCATCGACCGCCTGACGGATGACGCCTACCTCTACATTGACGCGCTGGATAACGCCGGAAACTGGACGGATTCCGTTGTCCTCTCCAATCCGTTCTATGAAGAAGCCGAACCGGAGCCGACGCCCACACCCAGTACAGATACAGGCAAAGACCAGCACGACGAGCATTGCCCGTCCGACTGCGATTGCCGCAAGGAGCAGACATCGACCGCGCAGCCGTCCAATAATACTGGCAGTGGCGGCAATACCGGAAATAGCAGCAATATTGCTGCATCTGGCGGCAAAAACTCGACCGCATCCTCGCAGCCCGTGCAGTCTGCATCGCCTGCCGCAGAGCCGGTAACGAAAGAGGACGGCACCGGCTTTACGCAGAACGGCAATTCCGTCACGCGCGATCTGCTTTACGATAAATACAGCAACAAGCAGTTCATCTCCATCGAGACGCGCGGCGGCGAAACGTTCTATCTGGTCATTGACTATGACAAACCGCTGGATGAGGACGGGGAACAGTATGAGACTTTCTTCCTCAACATGGTCGATGAAGCCGACCTTCTGGCGCTGATCGACGAGGAGGAAGCGGCAGAGGAAACGTGCGTCTGCACCGTCCATTGTGAGGTCGGCGCGATCAACACCGCCTGCCCCATCTGCAAGGCAAGCATGGTGGACTGTATGGGAAAAACGCCGGTCGCAGAAAAAGAACCGGAACCGGCAGCACCCGCAGAGACTGAACCGGAGCCCGAGACGACGCAGGAGAATACGAAGAAAAGCAGCGCCCCGCTGCTTCTTATTCTGCTGGTGCTGCTCGGCGGCGGCTTCGCGCTCTACTGGTTCAAATTCCGCAAGCCCAAGGCAAACACCAAAGGTCCCGTAGATCTCGACGATTATGACTTTGGGGAGGAAAACGAAGATGAAGAAGAATTGGAACCGGAAGAATCTGAATCATAAGAACGGTTGCACAGCGTTTGAAATCTGTGTATAATAAAGACAGCTAATTTCTGAACGGACAGCTGTTATCTGCAAAGGGGGCGCTTGAAAATGGTGATTTATCATGGCAGCAACGTTGTCGTTGAACAGCCGCGGTTAATCGAACAGAATCGGTTTCTGGATTTTGGGTATGGTTTTTATACGACGACTAACAAAACACAGGCGGTCGGCTTTGCAGAAAAAGTGACCCGCCGCAGGAAAAACGGGATTTGCACGGTCAGCGTTTATGAATTTGATGAAGTACGCGCATTTGCTGACTGCTCGCTTCTGCGGTTTGACGACGCAGACGAAGCATGGCTGGAATTTGTATCGCAGAACCGCGCAGGAGAATACAACGGTCCCACATACGATCTTATTTTCGGACCGGTTGCCAATGATGACGTTTACGCCACCTTCACGCTTTATGTGGCAGGTCTTTTGACAAAGGAACAGACGCTGGATGCGCTTAAAATCAAAAAGCTCTATAATCAGCTGGTTCTGACGACCGAAAAAGCGCTAAGCTATCTCCGGTTCATTGGCACGCTGCCGAAGGAGGAATTTCAATGAGTACAGAGAAGTTTAGCGCGATCATGGGTGTTCTGGTGCCGCAGATCATTGCAATCATTTCCACGCGCACAGGCTGCGATGAGCAGACGGCGATCCGCTCGTTCTATTCCTCCAAAGTGTATGCGCTTTTGGAGCAGGAGGACACAAAGCTCTGGCATTTTAGTCCGTTGACGCTGTATGAAATGTATGATGAGGAAATGCGCACCGACACATTTGAAATTCCGGTGGAGGGATAGCTATGAGTGCTGAAGGAAAATTCACGGTCTTCTGCGCGGAGCAGTATAAGCTGCGCAAGAATCTGACCGGGCGGCAGCTTACAAGCCTTTTTCAGCGATACGACGTGTGGGACTACCTGTTTTCCTGCTACGAAGCGCTGCATACGACTGGAACAAATTATATCATTGCGGACATTGACCAGTATATTCAAGAGCGGAAGGCCGAACCGGTAATCAACTGAACACAAGGTAACATAGACACACAAAAACGCAGTCCCTACGGGGGCTGCGTTTTGCTATTTGGAGGAAATTGAAATGAAACTTGTAATTGCAGAAAAACCGTCCGTTGGCATGGCGTATGCTGCCGTGCTGGGCGCAAAGAAGCGGATGGACGGTTACATGGAGGGCGGCGGTTGGCTCGTTTCGTGGTGCTTCGGGCATCTGGTGGAGCTTGCCGGTGCGGAAACCTACGACGAGCGATACGCAAAATGGAACCGCGCAGACCTTCCCATCGTCCCCGCCCCGTGGCGCATGAAGGTCGCGCACGCGAAGAAAAAGCAGTTTACCATTCTAAAGGCGCTCATGGAGCGCGAGGACGTGACCGAGATCGTCAACGGCTGTGACGCCGGGCGCGAGGGCGAAGCCATTTTCCGGTATGTCTACGAGCAGGCCGGATGTAAAAAGCCAATGAAGCGTCTGTGGCTGTCCTCTATGGAGGACGACGCGATCATGGATGCTTTCTCGCACCTGCATGACGGCGCGGAATATGACCGGCTGTACGACGCGGCGCTCTGCCGCGCCAAGGCAGACTGGCTGGTGGGCATCAACGCCACGCGGCTGTTTTCTGTTTTGTATCATCGCACGCTGAACGTCGGGCGTGTGGTGTCTCCGACGCTGGCGCTCATCGTCCGTCGTGACGCGGAAATTCGTGCGTTCCAGCCCGAGCGCTACTACACGGCATCGCTGACCTTCCCGGATTTTACGGCTGTCAGCGAGAAATTCAAGAATAAAGCCGACGCGGACGCGGCGTTTGACGCCTGCAAAGGCCAGAACGCCGTCGTTACCAAGCTCGACCGGAAGGAAAAGTGCGAGAAAGCCCCGGCGCTTTATGATCTGACCACGCTCCAGCGCGACGCAAACCGGCTGCTCGGCTACACGGCGCAGCAGACGCTGGATTGTCTGCAAGCGCTTTATGAAAAGAAGCTCTGTACCTATCCCCGAACCGACAGCCGCTTTTTGACTGACGATATGCTGTCCTCGGTCCCTGCCATCGTGAGCTGTGCAGGCGGCATCTGCGGCACGGATCTGCCCGCGTCCATGCACCCGGCGCAGGTTTGCAATAGCAAAAAGGTCAGCGACCACCACGCGCTCCTTCCAACCATTCGCGCGGGCGAAGCGGATCTTGACGCGCTGCCCATCGGAGAGCGCGAGGTCTTGAAGCTGCTTTGCCGTCAGGTGCTGATCGCCGTCGGCGGCGAGTACGTCTGCGCGGACACGATTGCCGAGATCACCTGCGGTGGGTACGCCTTTACAGCCAAGGGAAAGACCGTTCTGGATGCAGGCTGGAAAGCCTATCTCGGTAAGCCCGAGGACAGGCCGCTGCCCGATCTCGTTGAAGGCACATCTCTGCCCGCGCCGACCGGCGAGGTCACAGAGGGCAAAACCAAGCCGCCCGCGGCATACAGCGAGGACACGCTGCTTCACGCAATGGAGACAGCGGGCGGGAAGGATATGCCAGAAGACGCGGAGCGCAAGGGCATCGGCACGCCTGCAACACGCGCCGCCATGATCGAAAAGCTCGTGGCGGGCGGCTTTGTGGAGCGGAAAAAGGGCAGAAAAGCTGTCAGCCTTGTGCCGGTGCAGGCTGGCGTTTCGCTCGTCACGATCCTTCCCGAGCAGCTGCAATCGCCGCTTCTGACGGCAGAATGGGAACACAAGCTGGGACGCATCGAGCGCGGCGAGCTTTCACCCGAAGCATTCCTCACAGAAATTACGCAGATGGTGCAGACGCTGGTATCGGAGTATCAGCCGGTTCCCGGCGCGGAGGTGCTGTTCCCGTCCGGGCGTGAGGTCGTCGGAAACTGCCCGCGCTGCGGCAGCGATGTTACGGAAAGCAAAAAGGGCTTCTTTTGCGAAAAAAGTGACTGTAAATTCGGGCTTTGGCGCGACAATAAATTCCTGAGCGCCAAGCGCATCAGCCTGACAAAGCTCGATGTGACGGCGCTTTTGAAATCCGGGCGTGTGTATATCAAAAATATTTACTCCGAAAAGACCGGCAAGACCTTTGACGCAGACCTTCTTCTGGATGACAACGGCGAGCGCACCGTCTACCGCTTCGACTTCGGCAGGGAGCGGACGACATGAAGCTGACCAGCTATGAGATGGAGACGATCATCCTCTACAATCAGGCAGAGCCGAACGCGCAGGTCTACACCCACGATCCGAAGCTGATCGCCAAGCTGCGGCGGCTGCATGATGCAGCGCCGGAGAAAGTGTACGCAGATTTTGACGAGCCGAACGGCGCGGCACGCTACATCGTCCCCAAGAACTGCGTGACCGTCCGACCGCCGTACAGCGACGCCAGACGCAAGGCAGACAGCGAACGCGCCCGGAAAGCCGGTCTGACCCCGCCCCCACGAAGAATGAAATAGGAAAAGCATCTCCGCATGGACGAACCGTTTGTGCGGAGATGCTTTTGTCTGGAAAGGAGAGCCTATGGCAGAAAAAACACCCATCAAAGAACAAATCAAAGCGCTGACAGAGAAAATCGAGGAAGGTATCCAGACCCTGTTCCAGTCCGGCGATTTGGAAAAGTATCAGGCATATTTGCGCACGGTGAGCCGGTTCCACCGGTATTCCGTCAATAATCAGATGCTCATTTTTGCGCAATGCCCACACGCGACGCTCGTCGCCGGGTATCAGAAGTGGCAGAATCAGTTCAGCCGTCATGTGCTGCGCGGCGAAAAAGGCATCACGATCATCGCGCCGACCCCGTACAAGATCAAGGTCGAGCAGAAAAAGCTCGACCCCGACACAAAGCAGCCGCTATTGGATGCGGACGGTAAGACCATCACGGAGGAAAAGGAAGTCCAGATTCCGATGTTCCGTCCGGTCAAGGTCTTCGACGTGAGCCAGACGGACGGTGAACCGCTCCCGGAGCAGGTAAAGTCACCTGTTGCGGAGCTGACCGGCAACGTGGAGCATTACGAAGCGTTCATGGACGCGCTGAAACTGGTATCGCCGGTTCCCATTGAAATCAAGCCTTTGAGCAGCAATCTGGACGGATTTTTCTCGCCCTCCAAGCAGAGCATTACGCTGCGCGAAGGGATGAGCGAGGTGCAGACCGTGTGCGCCGCCGTCCATGAGATCGCGCACTCGAAGCTCCACAATTACGCCAGGCAGCCAGACAGCCAGCCGAAGGATTCCAGCACGGAGGAAATGGAAGCGGAGAGCATCGCTTACACCGTCTGCGCCTACTTCGGCATTGAGACAAGCGCAAACAGCTTCGGCTATGTGGCAACGTGGTCGAAGGATAAGGACGTGAAAGCGTTCCGGGCAAGTCTGGATACCATCCGAAAAACGTCCAGCGAACTCATCTCCGGTGTCGATCAGCATTTCAAGGAAATTTGCAAGGAGCGCGGGATTTCGCTGGAACCGGAGAAGCCCGCGCAGGAGCAGGACACGGAAAAGCTCTACATGGTGGACAACGAAAAATATATCCATGTGCAGCGGAGTGACAACGGCATTGACTACACGATCTATGACGCAGGCTCCGCCAAAGCGCTGGACGGCGGCGTGTTGGAAGACAGCGGACAACCGCTGTCCGCTGCGGCGCTTACGGTCTGCAAGCTCCATGACATTGGGGCTACCGCGCCGATTCGGCTGGCACCGTTGGAAATCCTCGAAAACTTGCAGGACGCGAACGAGATCGCGCCGCGTGCCGCCGCAGAAGCACCGTCCGATACACCGCTGCCCGAAACGTCGGAGATCGTGCATGATGTGCAGGAAACTGCCCCGGTACTTACCGCGCCGCCCGACCCCAGTATGTCCATTGCCGCGATGCGCGCCTTTGGGTACATGGACGCGGATATGCTGCCGCTCTCGAAAGAACGTGCGCTGGAGCTGATGGAGCATGATGCGACGGTGTATATGCTCTTTGCAGAGAACAGCGAAGCGATGGCATTTGAACCGGAGGATATTGCCATGCACACCGGTATGTTCGGTATCACCCGTGAGGATTGGAATGCGATCAAGGCATCCGTTCCGGTCATGGACAGCGGCATCGTCCAGAAAAAGCTGGAGCAGGCGTTTCTGGAAAGTCCCACGGACAGCTTTGCGATTTTTCAGCTCAAGCGCGGAGAAGAACAGGCGGCGCTTCGTTTTTTGAATATGGCGTCGCTGCAAAAAAGCGGCTTTACAGCAGAAAAAGCAAACTACGACCTCATTTACACCGGCACGCTGCCGCAGGTGAAGCCTGTGCCGTCCACGCTGGAAGATCTGTATGTTACCTTCAATCAGAACTGCCCAGAGGATTTTTGTGGTCACAGCCTGTCCGTCAGCGACATTGTTGCCATCAAGCACTACGGCATGGTATCCTGTCACTACCTCGACAGCGTTGGCTATCAGGCGCTGCCCGCGTTCTGGACACCGGAGAATTACCTGAAAAACGCGGAAATGCAGCTGGAGGACGACTACGGCATGATTGACGGCATCATCAACAACGGACCCAAAGAGCAGGCCAAGACGCAGGAACCGGAACGCGGGACGGACGATTTGCAGAAGCGCCCGTCCGTTCTCGCCCGGCTTCGTGCGCCGCAGCCCTGTCAGGAAAAGAATGTGCGGAAACACGCGGAAAGGGATTTGGAATGAATAACTTCACAAACGACGAAATGAACCTGATGTGCATTTACAACACCGGCTCGCGCGAGGGTTTGATGCGGGAGCTGCGCGAAATGCGCGGCTATATCGGCGCAGATCAGCCGGAGCTGCTGACCATGACGGATTCCACGCTGCAAAAGCTGGAGAGCATCAGCGATGCGGAATTTGCAGAGCTGGAATTATACCCGGATTTCTAAGCGTCGGAAAAAATAGAATCCGTTTGATTGGAATGTCAAACGGATTCATGCTTTTTACAGATAAATACGCAGGTAGCGTTCTTTAACGCTACCTGCGTATTTAGAATTATGCCGAAAACGCAGGGCGGATATTCTGCTTAATTCCTGTTGTAGTTTCCTGCTGCTTCGCCCACGTCACCCGTGTTACTTCTTCGACAAACGCCTTTTCTTTGGCAGAAGCCGAATAGTATCGGATGCCAAACTGTTGGCAAACGTCGAAAAGCAAGTCTGTGTACGCAATATCTTCCTGCGTAGGCATTGAAAAGTAGCCGCCTGCCTGCGATGCCAATTCGTCAATTGTATATTGTGCGTTGTTCTTTTTATCCATTTTCCTGTTCCTCCTCTACCAAGTATTTTGAGAACAGCAGCCAAGCATCCTCGTCTGCAAGCATAAACCGTTTAGGACCTCCGCTCGCTGCGCTGGGGATCCGCTTGGCACCGAAATCTTCTGCGTAATGCTTGGCTAACTCATCTGTTTTCGCGTCAAATACCACATCTCCGCGGCACCCGTTATCAATGGAGAATTTAATGCCAAATGCGATCAAAGCCGCGCCTATTCCGCAATACTTCCGTTCGGCTTTCTTGGTAAGGACGGGATTGCTCGATGGTGCGCTCTCCGCATAAAGAATGTAAACGTATGCTTTACGACCGGAAATCTGATATGCCGCCAGCGCTACTAATTCTCCATCGTCGGTCTTCATCGCGTATTTTTTAACAGCTGGGTCTGCCAAAAACGGAGAGTTCCAATCCGTTTGCCATAGCGGATAATCGTGTGTTGCAGCAATATCTGCCGGTGAAGCTGTGTCAATATGAACTTGAATGGACGAATTATCGGAGCAGCAAACAATATAGGGTACGAAAATCATAAAAAATCACCCGCCTTTTCAAAGCATACAAAAGCATTTCGTATTTTTAGTATAACAGCCTTTTTCAAAAAATACAACCAGACTTTCCGAAAGGAGGTTTTGATTTATGTCAACCAAATTGCAATTCTATTCAGCATTTGCCGAGCGCACCGCGCGGCAGATCACCGGCAGCTATCGAAGCTGGACGGCT
>OKVK01001169.1_pt1 | contig 14192 bp, 8 predicted proteins | sample 1604771 | NCBI WGS metagenome assembly OKVK01 (sample SAMN01760906, study PRJEB22395) | human gut metagenome | reverse complement strand
TTATTATACATGAATTCCTTGAGAATAAGGTGTCAACTTTATTTATACAACATCACCTGAATGTTTTCCATGGAAATATAGTTTGTGTTGACTGTATTTTTTGTATTTGATTGATCCTTCCAAAAATCAGTTCTGGTTAAAGGCTGAGAATAGGGATGATAATTTACATTCCATTGCATGCACGGTGCTGTTTCATCCATATACTTTGCAAAATAATCTAAAAATTCCTTTCCGGTATAACCAGCATCTGCAGTATTCCAACAATGATCAAGAGAAATGAAAAGCCGCGGACTTTTTGCAGTACGTTTAATACCTTGATTAAGTAACTGGAAAGCTAAAGCATAATTAGTAACATAATTTTCAAAAGTCATATTTCCAGAATAATTCCATATGTTACAACTATTAACCTCGTTTCCAAGAGTCCAGTTGTTGACACGTTCCTTCATTTGTCCAAGCTCCTCGCCTAAGTAACAGAATAGTGCTTCATATGTCTTACGTGCAGTATCATCTTTCATATTAAGAGAATAATAGGAAGCTGTTCCCTTAGTTCTGGCATCTGGATGAATGAGATAGGAAAGTTCATCATATTTCCAACTTAGTAAAAGTACAATTGTTACATTACGTGTATGCTTTTCACCGTAAGCATTTCCTTCAGAACTTCCCCATCCATGAAGATCGTAAATGGTCTTTTTTAAAGCCTGAAGATCTGAAAAGTAATAGGTTTTTCCTTTATAAGTGTATGGCACATATCCAGGATAAGAAGAGGTCCATACGAGGTCTTCAATATCTACATTTAATAGCACATGTTGGGCACGAAGATTTTCTGTATATGAATCTGATACTCCTTGAATTCCTTTTTTAGATGTTATTTTATAATTTTCATAATAGCCCCAATAATTATCTTTAAAAGTAATTTCTTTTGATGCAAAGCTATCAGGGTTTTCTATAAATTGACAATCACTAATGATCTCATATGAATCTTTTGATTTAACAGCAATAGCATATTTGTTCATTGAAATAGATTTAAAATTATCATCAGATGATAGTTTACAACTAAAATTTAAGGTACTTCCATTTGACAATTCTATTGAAATGGAATCAATTAATTCAGTAGCATTGCTGTTTAAAATTAAAAGATAGAATGTACTATATTTATTTTCAATAGAAGAAGATCTAGTAGTTTCAATGGACAAGCTACAGTCATTTTGGGATATTACATTGGCTGTACATTTTTTGATTTTTAGTGAAGGATTCGCATTAAAAATAATAGGTCCGGAAGTTGATGTTTTTTTCATTACACCGCTTTCATTAAAATAGTACCAGACAGTTCCTAATTTAACCCACCCAGTTACCATAATGCCATTTGGTTGAAGAAAATACCAGGAATTTCCAAGTTTAAGCCATCCAGTTTTCATAGAACCGTCAGACTGAAAATAGTACCAATTGTTTCCAATCATAAGCCATCCGGTTGCCATAGACCCATTAGATTTCATGTAGTACCAGAAATTTCCTAATTTAATCCAATTGGTTGCCATAATGCCATTGGACTGTAAAAAATACCAGGAATTTCCAAGTTTAAGCCATCCGGTTTTCATAGAGCCGTTAGATTGAAAATAGTACCAATTGTTTCCAATCATAAACCATCCGGTTGCCATGGAACCGTTAGATTTCATGTAGTACCAGAAATTTCCTAATTTAATCCAATTAGTTGTCATAATTCCATTTGACTGCAAAAAATACCAAGAATTTCCAAGCTTAAGCCAGCCGTTTTTCATGATGCCATTAGACTGCAAATAATACCAATTGCCTTCGAGGTTTAGCCATCCAGTCTTTATGTTTCCGTTTTCATCATAGTAGTACCATTGATTATCTATTTTGATCCAACCAATTTGCATTTCGCCATTAGATTTGAAGTAGTATTTGTGAGAGCCGTTTATAAGCCAGCCCGTATACATGGCTCCGTCAGAGCGAAAATAATACCATTTACTATCTAGTTTAAGCCATCCAGTTGCCATTCGGCCATCGGAATAAAGGTAATAAACATGTTTATTAAGATATAACCATCCAGTCTGCATGGAACCGGTGTTGTCATAGAAAAACCAGCTTCCGTTTTTAAAAATCCATCCAGTTTTAAATGTTTCTTTTGATACAACAATAGAGATGGAATCTTTAAGATTGGTTGTAGTAGTTGCCGAGATAGTTGCAATACCGGGAGCTTTTGCTGTAATGAGGCCGGAATCATCAATGGAAATTATATTATTATCACTACTTTCCCAAAGAATAGAAGTATCTTCAGTTGTATCTTCAGGCAGTATTGTTGCTTGCAGTTTCAGTTGTTGCTGCAGCTTCAGTTCGGACACGCCATTAATAATGGAAATGGATTCTATAGGAATGTAAATAGTTACATCACAGGAGGCAGTACAATATTCACTTGAAACAGTAACGGTAGCGGTGCCGGCAGATATTCCAGTAACAAATCCGTTATCATCTACGGTAAGAATATTTTCATTATCACTTTCCCAAGAAAGAGAAGGAAGTTCATCATTGTCATCTGGAAAAATGTGAGGGGTAAGTTGTGTCCGTTCATTTATGGGGAGAGAAATGGTTGACTCATCAAAAAGTATCTGAGATATTGGATTGGTAACTGTAACAGAGCACTGTGCGATTAAATCATTAAAAGAAACAGTAATCATAGCGGTTCCAATATTATTTGCGGTTACAATACCTTTGTCATTTACTGATACGATAGAATCGTCTTCGCTTTCCCATGAAAAAAAGATGAAAGTTCGCTATCAGAATCTGAAAGTGTCGCATGTAATTCAAAAGTTTCTCCCTTTTTTAGAGTGAGTGATGTTGAGTCTAAGGAAATGGTAGGTAGAGCGGGTTCTTCATCTGTGATAGAAACAGACTCATTTTCTTCATAATCAATAGTATTGGATGCGATTGTTGTTAACGGGCATTCAAATAATTGAAAGAGAGAGAGCAATAAAGCAATTTTTTTGTAAAAGGGTTTGATTTTGTAATGCATATAAATACCTCGTTAGTAAATTAAAATACGTGCCTATTATAGAAAAGAAAAAGGCTAATTACAATATTTTCTTAAAAATAAAACTTAAGAAAATTTAAGAGACAGTAAGTTGAATAGAAACAAATTATAAAGTATAATAAACAACAAAGTTAGTATGATAGGATTTTAAATCTTACATTAGAAAGGAAAGGAAAATATATGAAAAGGAAAATAATACTTCAAGTATTAGCTTTGACATTGGCCGGAACGATGTTTGTAGAAACTCCGTCAATATCATATGCTGCGGAAACACAAGATATATCTGGAGATGTGCAAGAGACATCACTAGATGTCAGTATTCCAGTGGAGGAAGATAAGGCAACAGAAGAGCAAAATGTGTTGGATGAAACTCAGCCTGGTGAAGATGAAAATAATTTTGTGGATTCAAATAATGAGTCTGAAGAGCAAATTAATGAATTAGAGAATAATGAAGAAAATAATGGACAGGATAGCAACGAAACCGGAGAAGAGACAAATGCAGAAAATCAGGAAGAGGATAAAATAGTATCTGTCAAGGAAATTGATACATTAGCATTCGAAAATAATAGGGCACTTTTGAAACTTCAATTAAGAAGAGATAATGGCTCTTTAAAGGTACAAGCTTTTAATGTCGATGGACAAGATATAACTTCAGAAGTAAGTTTTGCATGGAATGCAGATGATGATAGTATTGTTTCGGTTATTCCAAGAGATAATGGAACAGCTGAAATAATAGCTAGATCAGTTGGAACAACCAATGTAAATGTTGTATCGGGAGATAAAAAAGCTGTTTGCAAAGTAATGGTTTCTAATCCGATTGATACGGTAACAATTATTCCTCCGGAAAAGGATTTAAAGAAAAAGCAGGTATTACAGCTTGAAGCCACGATTAATCCGGAAGATACAACAGAGGATAAGGAGCTGACGTGGAGTAGCAGTAATAAAAATGTTGCTACAATTACGGCAGAAGGGGTGCTTACGGCAATATCTGAAGGAACTACAACAGTAAGTGTCCAGACAAAATCTGAAGTTAAGGATAGTATAGAAATTAACGTTTCAGCAGAAGAATGGATGACAGGCTGGCAGAATATAGATGGTAAATGGTATTATTATGATGAAAATAGTAAGCTGATGACAGGCTGGTTGACATATGAAGGAAAGAAATATTATCTACTTGAAGATGGAAGTCGTTGTACAGGCTGGCAGAAAATTGGAAAAGCAAGTTATTATTTTAATCCAGATGGTACAATGAGATCAGGATGGCTTCAGGACGGGGAAAAATGGTATTATTTTGCAGAATCGGGAGAAATGGTTACAGGTCTGACAAAAATTGGACAGAAGAATTATTTCTTTGGCGATGATGGCGTTATGCAAAAAGGCTGGAAAACAATTTCAGAAAATTGGTATTTCTTTAAATCAGATGGATCAGCAGTGACAGGGTTGTCTACAATTTCGAAAAGATCATATTTGTTTGATGAAACTGGAAAAATGACTATTGGTTGGGGAAACTACAATAATATAAAGTATTATGCCGATAAAAATGGATATTTACAAAAAGGATGGTACTATGTAGCTGGAAAATGGTACTATTTTAACGATGATTATAGTATGAAAACGGGATGGTTATATTTATCCGGAAAATATTATTACCTAGATTCGGATGGTGCGATGAGTAAAGGCTGGAGAAAGGTAAGCAACAAGTATTATTACATGGGGACGGATGGAACCATGCAGAAAGGCTGGATTAAAGATAAAAATAACTATTATTTTTTGAAAAATAACGGAGAAATGCAGACCGGTTGGTTATTGCTTTCTGGAAAATATTATTTTTTAAGAAATGATGGAGCGATGCAGACCGGTTGGGTAAATGTTGGTGGCAAGTATTATTATATGAATAGTAGTGGAGTGATGCAGAAAGGATGGATTAAAATTGGAACTGCATACTACTATACGAATAATAGTGGAGTAAGGCTGACAGGTTGGCAACAGATTGATCGAAAATATTATTATTTTAATTCCAATGGAGTGATGCAGACCGGTTGGGTAAATGTTGGTGGTAAGTATTATTATATGAATAGTAGTGGAGTGATGCAGACTGGTTGGGTGTATGTCGGCGGTAAATATTACTATATGAATAAAGATGGAGTGATGCAAACTGGTTGGCAGCCAATTTCTGAAAAATGGTACTATTTTAATGCAGATGGATCCATGAAAACTGGATGGATGCAGTCAGGATCAGTATGGTATTATTTCCAGTCAGATGGTTCCATGGCAACATCAGATATAGAAATAGATGGAAAAACTAACCGATTTGACAGTAACGGTGTTTGGAAAGGTGTAGTGAAGACAGATAAAAAAATAAAAGCATATGGAATAGATGTATCAAGTCATCAGGGAGATATTAACTGGAGTAAAGTAAAAAAAGATGACATTGATTTTGCTATGATCCGGATTATGAAAGGAAAGACTTCAAATTTAACAGTAGATGATAAATTTAAGAAGAATTATAAAGAAGCACGTGCGGCCGGAGTTAAGGTTGGAGTGTACCAATATAGTTACATAACTACTAGAAGTTCAGCAAGAGCCAATGCAGATGCAGTAATAGATGCATTAAATGGCAAAAAACTTGATTATCCAGTAGTGCTTGATTTGGAAGATTCAAGTATAATAAATGCAACTTCTGGAAAATCCAAATCATATCGCTCTGAAATGGTTTTGAATTACAAAAAAGTAATTGAAGCAAGTGGTTACAAATTTGCACTTTATACCAACATTGAATGGATGAATAAGTATTTAGATATGGACATGTTAAAAGATGTTGATATTTGGGTCGCAAGATGGAGAAATTTAGATAAAGGGCATGGATATACTGGAAAAGGTAATGTAACTATGTGGCAATATAGTAATACAGGCTCTGTTGCTGGAATATCTGGAAATGTAGATTTGAATGTGAGTTACAAAAATTATTAGTAAATAAAGGATCTTGTAGAAAGATAGAGCATCATCCGTAGAATCAAGAGAACCTATTCCTGATACTTGATCTGATAAAGTTTTTGCTATTGCAGATATATAGTATATCTAAGAACAGAAGTAAAAGGAAGGGTGAAATCATTAGAATGTACGATTATTTAGTGGTAGGCTCTGGTCTTTATGGAGCCATCTTCGCACATGAGGCAAAGAAAGCAGGAAAATCCGTTCTGGTCATTGATAAGAGACCGAATATTGCAGGAAACGTGTATACAGAGGATGTAGAAGGTATCCATGTTCACAAGTATGGTGCGCATATTTTCCACACCAATAATAAAAAGGTATGGAACTACATTACCCAGTTTGCAGAGTTCAATCGATTCACCAATAGCCCGGTAGCAAACTATAAGGGAGAGTTATATAGTCTGCCGTTTAATATGTACACCTTCAATAAGATGTGGGGTGTGGTAACTCCGGAAGAAGCGGCTGCAAAGATTGAAGAACAGAAGAAGGAAGTTGGTATTACTGATCCGAAGAATCTGGAAGAGCAGGCAATCTCTCTGGTCGGAAGGGATATTTTCGAAAAACTAGTAAAGGGTTATACGGAGAAGCAGTGGGGAAGAGATTGTAAGGATCTTCCGGCATTTATCATTAAGAGACTTCCGGTTCGTCTGACCTTTGATAACAACTATTTCAATGCGTTATATCAGGGTATCCCGATGGGTGGCTATACGAAGATGGTAGCCAATCTGTTGGAAGGCATTGAAGTGCGTCTGAATACCGATTATCTGGAAAATAAAACGGAACTGGATGCACTGGCAGAGAAGGTTATTTATACTGGCCCGGTAGATGCTTACTTTGATTACAAGCTGGGAACATTGGAATATCGTTCCGTACGGTTTGAGACAGAACTTCTGGATAAGCCGAACTTCCAGGGAAATGCAGCAGTGAACTATACGGATCGTGAAATACCATGGACCAGAATCATTGAGCATAAGTGGTTTGAATTTGGCAAGGATGATAACGGAAACGATCTTCCGAAGACCGTCATCAGCCGTGAATACAGTTCTGAGTGGAAGCCGGGAGATGAGCCTTATTATCCGGTCAACGATGAGAAAAATGGAAAACTGTATACAGAGTATAAGAAACTGGCAGATCAGGAAGCAAAGGTGATCTTTGGTGGCCGCCTTGGCGAATATAAGTATTATGATATGGATGCGGTGATTGATTCTGCATTGAAGATGTGTGAGAAGGAATTAGGTTAAAATAGTAATAAATCAAGAACAGTCTGGCAAAAAGTGTCGGACTGTTTTTGATTTTTGGGTATTAATAACAGTCGTTCTATGGTAAAGTGATGTTATAAAGAAGAAGGAGACAAGCAGGGAATATGAGTGAATCAATCAAATTGCCGATTGGAATCGATGATTTTGAACTGACTGGTGAAATCCAATGTGGAAGCCGGAGAAGGGTTTGTAGACATTATTGTGGAGACAGATGATCTGGATGCCGGAATTATTGCCGAACTGAAATATACAAAAGAGTTCAAAGACATGGAGCAGACATGTCAGAAAGCCCTGGATCAGATTCGAGATCGAAGATACGAGGAATACTTATGGAATGATGGCAGACACGATATTTTGTTATATGGCATTGCCTTTTGCAAGAAGAGGTGCAAAGTAGTTGTGAGCAAGTCTTAAATCGTATATAATGGTACAGAATCTTTACAATATTTTTTGAAAGAGGATAGAATATATGTGTGGAATAGTTGGTTACATTGGAGAGGCACAGGCCGCTCCCATTCTGCTTGCCGGACTTGGTAAGTTGGAGTATCGTGGATATGACTCCGCGGGAATTGCCGTTCGCGACGAGGCAACAGGTAAGATTGAGATTGTAAAGGAAAAAGGTCGTCTTCGTGCCCTGGTGGAGAAGACGGACAATGGGAAGGCAGTACCGGGTACCTGCGGTATCGGCCATACTCGTTGGGCAACCCATGGTGAACCATCAGCCCAGAATGCACATCCCCATTGTACAGAGGATCGTTCTGTCGTGCTGGTACATAATGGAATCATCGAGAATTATCAGGAACTGAAAGAGAAACTTTTGAAATCCGGTTATACGTTTTATTCCCAGACAGATACAGAAGTGGCTGTAAAGCTCATCGATTATTATTACAAGAAGACGGGCACGCCGCTGGAGGCCATTTCCAGAGCCATGCTGCGTATTCGTGGTTCTTATGCGTTTGGCATTATGTTCCATGATTATCCAGGCAAACTGTTTGCAGCCAGAAAGGACAGTCCGCTCATCATTGGTGCTGGTGAACACGGAAGCCTGATCGCATCGGATGTTCCGGCTATCTTGGATCAGACCAGAAAAGTTTATTACATTGGGAATCTGGAGATCGCAGAGATTACCCAGGAAGAGGTACATTTTTACAACATCGACCGGGAAGAACTGCAGAAAGATCTGGTAGAGATCAAATGGGATGCCAAGGCAGCAGAAAAAGGCGGTTTTGAGCATTTCATGCTCAAGGAAATTCATGAGCAGCCTAAAGCAGTAAAAGACACCATCAATGCTTATGTGAAGGATGGAGAAATCGTTTTTTCCCAGGTGGGGTTAAGTGATGAGCAGCTGAAAAATCTGGAAAGAATCTATATTGTGGCATGCGGTTCTGCTTACCATGTAGGCATGTCCGCAAAATACATTCTGGAATCTCTGGCTGATATTCCTGTGGAGGTGGATCTGGCATCCGAGTTCCGTTACCGGGATCCAAAACTTATTGAAAATTCCATGGTGATTGTCATTTCCCAGTCCGGTGAGACCGCAGACAGTCTGGCAGCCCTTCGTCTTTCTAAAGAGAAGGGAAGACCGGTGCTCGGCGTTGTGAATGTGATTGGATCCAGTATTGCCCGGGAGAGTGATTATGTGCTTTATACCTATGCGGGTCCGGAGATTTCCGTGGCAACTACCAAGGCTTACAGCACCCAGCTTGTTGCTATGTATCTCCTCACCATCCAGCTGGCAAAAGTAAAAGATAAGATTACAGAGGAAAGAGAAGCAGAGCTGCTCACCGAGATGGCAACCCTGCCAGATAAGATTCAGCGGGTACTGGAAGACAAGGAGAGGATTCAGTGGTTTGCCAGCAAATATGCCAATGCAAAGGATATTTTCTTCATTGGAAGAGGTCTTGATTATGCCATCAGCCTGGAAGGCAGCCTGAAGATGAAGGAGATCAGCTACATTCATTCGGAAGCTTATGCAGCAGGCGAATTGAAGCACGGAACCATCAGTCTGATCGAGGACGGTACACTGGTAGTTGGTGTACTGACCCAGCAGGCTCTCTTTGAGAAGACGGTCAGCAACCTGGTAGAGGTGAAGAGCCGTGGCGCTTATCTCATGGGACTGACCAGCTATGGTAATTATGCCGTGGAGGACACAGCAGATTTCTCTGTTTATGTACCGAAGACAGAGCAGTATTTTATGAATAGTCTGGCTATTGTGCCGCTGCAGCTTATGGGATATTATGTTAGTGTGGCTAAAGGACTGGATGTGGATAAACCAAGAAATCTTGCGAAATCCGTAACGGTAGAATAAAGCAAGGAAGAATGAAACAAGTGAAAAAACTCTTGCAAAAATATGGAAGAACAGCATACTGGGCAATGTTTCTCAGTATGCTGATTTATCGTTTTCTAAATACAACACTATTTTTTGAGGATATAGATATTTTCTATGCGGAAGGTGGGATAGCCAGCAGAATCTGTATGTGGTTGTTTCTGAAGCCGTATGGGATAATAGTAGTGATCGTATTACTACTGTACCTGACGAAAGAAAAGCCCGACTGGAAGCAGATAGGAATACTGTTTTTTTACGACATGATTCTTATTTATTGCAGCCAGAAGACAGATTGTGACAGTTTACTGACCTATTTATTGCTTCTTCCGGGAGCGGCAAAAGTGGATTTTGAAAAACTCATAAAAGCAGATGTATGGGTCAGTACAATATTAACTGTGGTGACGATCGTTTGTTCTTTGACGGGAGTGCTTGACAATCTAACATGGGGGCTGAGCAATGGCCAGGTTCGGATGGCTTTTGGATTTGTTTATTCTACGGATTTTGCAGCACATATTTTTTTCCTGATGCTTGGATGGTGGTATTTAAGACGGGAAAAGGCGAATTGGAAGGATAGTATCTTCTGGCTGGTGATCGGTGCAGTGGTTTTTAAATTCAGTATTGCCAGAAATTCATCAGCTTTAATTGCAATGACAGCATTGTTGATGGCATATTGCGGTAAGATAAAAAAGACCGATGTCCTGGAAAAAAAGATGTTGCCTGCAGCACCATTGATCTGTGCAGCAGCTGTCAGCGGATTGAGTGTTTTTTACAATCCTGATATTGCCTGGACGAAGCAGCTGGACAGCTGGTTCAGTAATCGGCTGATGCTGGTGAAAAAAGCAATAAATTTCTATGGTTTTCAGCTGTGGGGGGCTCCGATTCCTATGACGGGAAATGGAAGCAAGACAAGTAGTAGTGCTACTTATTTCTACATCGACAGCGGTTATATGCAAATTGGTCTTTTATATGGAGTGGTCTTATTGGCAATTGTCTTATGCCTCCTGACCTGGATCTGCCAGAAAGCAGCAGAACAGAATCAGAGAATTCTTTTATGGATCGTGGCACTGGCCTGCGTACATGGTATGATTGAACAGCATTTGTTTGAATTGGAATATTTCCCGTTCTTTCTGGCGGTATTTGCAAATTTGAAAGAGAAAGGAAAACGAGAGTTATTACATGGAAAAGAGAAATAGTCTTGCCCTCATGAGCAGTACCATTAGTATGGCGGCGCAGGTTATTTATCTGCTGGTGAACTTTGTACTCCGGAGATTTTTTATTCAGTATTTTGGAATGGAGATTCTGGGAATTAACGGAGTACTGGCAGATGTGCTGAATACTTTATCATTGGCAGAACTTGGCATACAGTCTGCGATTACATTTCGGTTGTATGAACCACTTGCCAAAGGCAGAATGGATGAAGTAAATGAAATTGTTACATTATTCAGAAAGTTATATTGGCTGATAGGCTGTTTTTTCATAGTGGCAGGTTTTATCTGTATGCCGTTTCTGGGGCTGGTAGTTAAGGATGTACAGCTCAGCATGGGTTATATCAGAATCGCATTTTTCCTGCAGCTGATGGTCTCTGCATCGACGTATTTCTTGGCATATAAGAGAACGTTGCTTTATGCGGATCAGAAGCAGTATCTGTGTTCTTTGGTGGATATTGTTTGTAATATTGGATTTGCAGCGGCTAAATTTGGAATTATTATTTGTACAGGAAATTATTTCTTTTATTTGATGGTTCAGATTATTCAGAATGTGATTTCCAATCTTATTGTACATGTGATCTGTAAGCGTCAGTATCAGAATTTGAATGAGCGTGCAGAAGTTAGTGCTGAACTGAAGAAAAATCTGTTTTCGGATGTGAAAAATGTATTTACCAGTAAGTTGGCCACGTATGTCTATGGTTCTACAGATAATCTGGTGATTTCCGCGTTTATCAGCACGGTATCAGTAGGGTATCTGTCCAGTTATAAATATATTACGTCCTGTCTGATGAGTATCGTTTATTATATGATGATTCCCATTCAGCCGATGATTGGAAACTATCTGGTAGATGAGAGTGTGGAGCGTTCCAGAACTCTGTTTCGGAATTATACATTTGTCCGTTATTTTCTGGCAATGATATTATTAATTCCTGCAGTCTGTCTGTCAGACGCATTTATTTCGCTCTGGATTGGCGGAGATTATACAATGAATGCCATGATTACATATCTGCTGGTAGCAGATACGTATATTTCAATTGTATATGGACCGACTGGAGAGTATATTAATGCCAGAGGATTATTTGCAAAAGAAAAGAAAATTATGATTCTGGCAGCAGTTTTAAATATTGTATTATCAGTGGCAGGCACCTTTGTGATCGGTATCTATGGTGTATTGCTTGGAACTGTTGTATGCCAGATTGTTTTGTGGATTGGCAAGAGCTCCATTGTATTTAAGGACATTTTCCATATGAAGCCTGTGGAATATCTGGAGTACTGGATGGAGCAGGGCAAGAGCCTGGTGCTGTTCATCCTGACAGCATGGGTTGGAAAAGTGTTTACTGCGATGGTACTGCCGGAACCGGGAATAGTTTCTTTCGTGGTAAAAGGAGCAGTTCTGGTGATGCTTTCGTTCCTTGTGCTGACGGTATGCTATCGGAAGACTTCGGGATATGGATACGTGATGAAAATCAAAAATATGGTTTTGAATAAGTTGAAACGGGGAAAATGATGAGAGAGAAACAACTGTATGATGTAATTGTACCGATGACAAAGGACAACCTTCCGGTATTTCAGATGAATATTCAGTACATCAGGAAAAATCTGGATTGTAAGAGAGTCATTGTAATCGGGGCAGAAGGTCTGAGGGAAGACAGTCTGAGACTGGGGGCGGAGTTCCTGAATGAAGATGAAGTATGCGAAGGAATGACGTTAGGTGCTGTCAAAGCTTATATGACAGAACGTACTGGAAAAGCTTCGAGATCCGGCTGGTATTTCCAGCAATTTTTGAAATTTGGTTATTCTTATTTGTGTGAGGATGAATACTACATTGTCTGGGATTCTGATACGGTGCCGCTTCATCCGATTTCTCATATGCAGGATGGAAAGCCGGTATTCACAAAGAAAGAAGAGATGGAACCACCATATTTTGAGACACTGGACCGATTGTTTGCAGGAGAAGTGAAGAAGTATGGAGATTTTTCATTTATTTGTGAAAATATGATCTTTTCAGTGGCGGTAATGAAGGAGATGCTGGACAATCTGATGCGCCAGCCGCAACTGGTGGGCGGCAGCTTCTGGGAAAGAATTTTAAGTGCAGTGTCCGATGAGAATCTTCCAGGCTCAGGCTTTAGTGAGTTTGAGACGTACGGAAACTATGTCATGAAATATCATCCGGGCATGTATGAACTTCGTACACTGCGCGGACTTCGAAAAGGAGCAGAATTCTTCGGGACGGCACCGACGGAAGCACAGCTTCAGTGGGCAGAAAGAAGTTATGATACCATTGCGTTTGAGCGGTGGAGCCATTCCAGAAAATGGATGAATCAGTTATGTGGTAATTCCCTGGTGATGTTATTTCCATTGTCCTGGATCGTTAATGCGAAAAATACAGTTTCACATCTGAGAAACGGAGTGTAAAAATGGAAAAATGTCGTTTTTCAATTATAGTGCCTGTTTATAATGTAGAAACGTATCTTGGAAGCTGTGTGAATTCACTGATGAATCAGGATTACGGTAACTATGAGATTTTACTGATTAATGATGGAAGTACAGATGAAAGTGGGCGGATCTGCGATTATTTCTCATCTATCTGTTCTAAAATCAAAGTATTTCATTGTAAAAACAAAGGAGTTTCTGCGGCACGGAATTATGGGGTTTCTCAGGCCCAGGGGGAATATCTGATCTTTGCTGATTCGGATGATCGTGTCGAGTCAGATTTATGCAGTCATATAGATGCAGTGTTAAAAAAAACTGGCGATGTAGATGTGGTGGCTTACAATGGCTGGGAAGAAAATCAAATGGATAAGACCGGAAAGACCATTAAGGAAACTGGCAGGAAAGACTTGACGGTTCAAGATGGGCATGATTATCTTTTAGACTGTTATAGGAAAGAAGACCTGGAAGTAGTCGTTTGGTTATATTGTCTTCGAAGAGAATATGTGGAACAGCAGAAACTACAGTTTATAGAAGGGATTTATCATGAAGATGTAGAATTTGTTCCGCGGGCACTTCTGGCTGCAGAGAAAATCGTTGAGACAAAAAGATGCCTGTACCATTATCGAGTGAGACCAGGTTCTATCAGTACACATAATAATAAGCAAAAGAATGTGAAAGATTTATTTTATGTACTGGAACTGCAGAATGCACTGGCAAACCAGCAGCAACCAGAATTAAGAAAATGGATGAAGAACAGTATTTTGAACAGTGGTCTTAGCATGATAATGGAGGCACAGATGTATCGGCCTGAGTATCGGAAGCTTTTTCATAAATCCTTTTTATTGGGAAAAGCTGCGACAGGCAGGAATCATATCCGTGCAATACTGTGTGCGATAAGTGTTCCCTTTTATTGTAAAATAAACAGTTAT
>OKVK01001167.1_pt1 | contig 14238 bp, 9 predicted proteins | sample 1604771 | NCBI WGS metagenome assembly OKVK01 (sample SAMN01760906, study PRJEB22395) | human gut metagenome | reverse complement strand
CAATCTCTTCATTGATTACTCTGTAGAACACGACATTACTTAACGAGTATCCGTCAGGTGCTTTTACTTCTCGAATGACAACTGTACCAATTGGAATGGTTGGAACAGTTAAAAGATTGTAGCTAAAATAAAAATCGTCCGAATTATAGCCTTCAGCAAGATACTTAGAAGCAAGCAATGCTTTGCCATCTTCATCAGTCTGAATATACCAAGTCCTTTTAAGGTTTTTGCTGTCAAGTGCAGGAGCGGTTTCATCTGCTTTGACATCATAGTCCTTGTCAATTTCCTGTGCGTAGTATTCAATGCTGAAAACTGCACCGCCAAGACCTTGACTTGTTGTTTCGCCCGTTACTGCGTTTTTCTTCTGCAAAACAATACCGACAGGGTCATTAACCGGATTATCCTTTGGCTCGGTTTTTTTGTCAGACAGCGAAACTGCTTTAAATATTGCATAGCCGTTGCTGTCTTTTTTTCCCGAACTCACAAATGTATATACAGTTTTGTCAAGCTCATAGCCTGTCGGTGCGGTTATTTCTTTTGCATAGTAAGAAGCTGTTGAATCAACATATTTACTGTAACTGCCGTAACCGCTCGCATTTGTTGTAATACTGCCGATTTTTTGGGTACAAGCCTTGTCTGTGTATATGCCATACTCAGCTCCCGACAAGCTGTAACAACCGTTGCCGGCTGTAAGCTCTGTGTTTGATGATGATTTTTGAAGTTGCAGCTTGACAACATCCGGAAATGTCAACTTAACATATCCGTCTTTAACTGCATAATTAGAACCCTGAGCAAAAGTCTGATATGATGCAAAGTCATTACTTGTAATTAAATACAAACTGTTTTTGCTCTTGATTCCATGTTCCTTCAAAAAAGAGTTTTTCATTGTCACATTAACTGTCGTACCAAGATTTTTGGAACAAGTGAATGTAATCTTATTTCCGCTTACGCTGACCTTAACATTTGAATTGCTGACGATTACATCGGATGCTTTTGTTACTGAAGCGGTACCGTTCTTATCAGTCAAAGTGATTGAGTACTGTCCGTTTGATTGATTATATGACATTTGATACGACTTCGCAGAACTGAGTGATGATGCTGTATATGACGGATTTCTCACGGATTTTTTGCACCAAGACACCATATTGTTGTATGCTGTTGTAACATTTGCTACAGTAGTTTCAGCTGAGCTTGTCGCAGTCATAGTATTGGCAGGAGTAAGCAACGGTTTTCCGGATACGGCATCAAAGGTTGAAGCATTTCTCTTGCCGGCTACAATCTCGAAAATTAACAACTGCGTTGCATAGTAATAATGAACCTTCTCTTTCTTTGCAGCTTCAAATCCGCCAAAGCCCCAAGCAAGTATCAGATTAACTGCATTTTGCTGTGCAGTAGTTAGCTGTTTCCAAGCTGCTGATTGAGATGTACTTTTTACAGTAGCAGAACTTGTTAATTCAGATGCTTTATCCGGTTCAATACAGTACGCTCTTTGTGTGTAGTCTGAAAAATTCAAGGTTTTTCCGGATGGAGCAAAAAAGTGAACCTTAAAATTTTCCCAACCTTCATAATGCTGACTGTGCTTTTTCCCGTTTGCGTCTGTATAAGTATATTCAGCTGTTTTTTTGTATATAAAACCTTTGCCGTCTGCTCCACGATTGCCTTTAACCGAGGCAGCACTTACGGAAAACAAACCGACAGACAATGAGCCGATAATTACAGTCAAACATAAGAACACCGACAGCATTTTTTTAATTAACTTCATTTAAGTTTTTCTCTCCTTTCTGTAAAAAAGAAAATGAGTAATTTGTTCATAGGTGATGCTCTGCTAAAATTCATAATAACCTCCTACTAAGCTTCTTAAGACAAGGCAAAAAAATTGCCTTGTCTTTTTTACTATCCAACAATATTGAGATTGTATATGTAGTTAAGGTCAACGGCTGTTGATATGCCGTTAATTCTGCCGGTTTCAGAATACTGCCACACATCACAAGTGATTGACGGCTTAATATACCATTCTGCGTTCCAAATGGAAATGCCGTTATTTTTTAAGGTTGTGCGATTGAGCAGATAGTCATAAACGCTTGCTGAGGAATACACACCCGATTTAAAGCCGTTGCTTTTGAGTTTGTTACAGAAATTGACTGCCATTTTTGTATAATTGCTGTTGCTTGTACTCATTGCAGGCTGATATTCCATATCGTAGTAAACAGGAAGTTCAAACTTTTTACCCTTGATACAACTAAGGCAAGCATCTGCTTCTGCTGTTGCCGTTGACGGTGACATTGCATAGCTGAACCAATATGCTCCGACTTTAAGACCGGCGGATTTTGCGTTTTTGTAGTTTGTTTCAAACATATTGTCTTTCTGACTTTTTTCTTTACCGTATCCGGCTCTTATAATCACATAGTCATAACCGGCTGATTTTACCTTGCCAAAGTCAATTGAACCTTGCCAAGTTGATACATCAATACACTTTGCAGCACTTCCCGAAACAGTCAGCTTGCACGATGCGGTTTTTCCGTTGTAGGTTTTGTATGTGATTGTTGCTGTTCCTTGAGATTTAGCGGAGATTTTTCCGGTTGAATTAACCGTTGCAACATATGTATTACTGCTTGTCCAAGTACTGCGATAGCTGTATGCGTTATTGTTGAGCGTAGCTTTAAGCGTTTTACTCTGTCCGACTTTAAGAGTTGCAGATTTATCAGAAACAGTTACGCTTGAAGGTGCAGATTTGACTGTTACCTTACAAATCGCTTCCTTGCCATTGTTGAGCTTACATCTTATCGTAGTAGTGCCGGCTGTTTTTGCAGTAACAAGACCGCCTGCCTTTTGGACGGGAGCAATTGCGGTGTTATTCGAGTAATAAAGTCTGTAGTAGGCTGCTGTATTGTTCGGAATACTGCTGTTCAAGTCATATTTTTCACCAACACCTAAAGTAATACTTGTTTTATTAAGTGTGATACTGTCAGCAAGTTTTTTGACTGTTACGGTACAGCTTGCAGTCTTGCCGTTATATGTTTTGGCTGTAATCTTTGACGTGCCGACACCGACAGCAGTTATTTTGCCGTTATTGTCAATACCTGCAACCTTACTGTTGTCAGTTGTAAACGACACCTGTGACAGCGTTCCGTTTTCAACCGTAGTTTTTAATGTGTAGGTTTCAGTTGTGCCAAGTGTGATACTTGACTTGTCAAGTTTTACACTTTTAGGTACAGTAGTAGGCTTTGGAACAGTTGTAGGTTCTGTAACTGCTTCCGTTGTAGGCTCTGTTGTTGATTCTGCTGTTGTCGGTTCTTCTTCTGTTGGCTCTTTAATCAGACCTACGATAATCTTCTGTACAAGTGTTGAATCAACAACGGTAATCACACCGTCTTTATTAAGGTCGTACAGCTTAATTTGTTTTTCATCAAATGTTGTCATACCTACAACATTCTTCTGAATAAGCGTTGCATCTTCGATTGAAAACTTTTTGTCTGTGCTTACTGCTCCTGCACCGAAAGCACATATGCTTACAAGCAAAGCAGCTGTCAAAGTACTTAACAAAATCTTCTTTTTTATCTTCATAACTTCCTCCTAAAAAAAGGTTTCTATATATATTCCGTAAAAATCGGGTTTTCGCACCCCCTAAATTGAAAAAAATTTTAAAATTTTTAAATTTTTTTTAAAATTTCTTTGAAGTTCGGCGATATTATTCGCAAAAAGAAAAATGCTCCGTTCAGGAGCATAAAAAAGGGCAAAAAAAAAGACAGAACCGAAGCTCTGTCTGAAATTTGTTATGTAGTTTTATCGTCCCTTGCTCTTATCCTGAGAGTGTGGGGAGTGTTTCTGCTGTGAAATTGTGTTAGCATTTTTCTTTATCTGATTTCTTGATAAAGGAGATTTTTGTTTTGATATATATCGGTCAAGCACTTCTTCTAATTTTTTGAAGTTACAACATCTTTTTGCAAGATATTTGTTATCATCAGCATTTTCTGTAATTATATTATAAAGAGAATTAGCACGCTTAATTATGATATCAGAATTTGTCTGACACCAAGTAAGCTGATTAGCCATAAGCTGTTTATAAACTACTGTCTTATGATTGTCAGTCGGTTTAATCGAAATATCAATTTTATGTATTAAGGACAAATCGACAGGCAACATATTATTTATATTCAACCCACCGATAACTTTATTAGCACCGTTTTCATCTTTTACCGACGGATGACGAATTTTCAAAAAATCAATTGAGTTCTTTTTATTTTCAAATTTTTCCTTCGGAGAGGTTAGAGGAACACAATACATTCTGTCATTTACCAACACAATAACACCGACAAACGGTCTGTTAGATTTATGGATTTGGGGTGAAGTGGACATAACATTGCTGTCCTTTTGAGAAAGGTTTCTCACATACTTTAAATCAATAGAATAAAAATTAAGTCTTTGTTGCTTCATAAAATCACTCCAAAAAATAAAGGGACTGAAAAACAGCCCCTTTACAGATTAAAAGTTTCCACTTATACGGTAGGACTCACCTCTTGTAATGCTTCCACTTATACGGTAGGACTCACCTCTTGTAATGCTTCCACTTGTATGGTAGGACTCACCGCTTTTTACAGAAATCAAAGGATTTCCATACAATAGGACTAAAGCCTATCACCACCTATATTATACACTAATCCGAGAATTATGCAAGCATTTTTCTTTCACAGTTTAAAAAAACTAATGGCTAATTCACCTAATCCGTCCCCAATGTTCTCAAACCAATCAGCAATTGTTTCTCCAAGAGTAGAAATAATATAGGTTGACATAGCAAACAGCCACAAAATACCGATTACTACACATCCGTCAAGCAACGGAAAAGTCCCGTTTTGTATCCATCCTACCACAACTACTGTTCCGCTAACCGCAAATATAGTGGCAAAAACAGAAATAACAATATAAATCATTCCGCTTGCTACAGATACAAAAACTAACAAATAAGAAAGCAGATAAAACGCTCCTTTTAATAGGAAAGCAATTATCAGAACTGCAAGTTTTACAGGAAACAGCAATACTTTAAGAAGTATCAGAAGTATTACCTTTGCCATATTGCACGCCCCCTCAGTTAAATCAATAATACTCAATCTCTCCGCATTCTGTACACTTTCTGCCAACAACTTCGGTTTTTGTTTCATAGTGAAACTTTTCAGGGACTTCGACAGTTTTAGTCGAAGTGTGCCAACCCGCATTTTCACCATTTAATGCGTGTTGTTTCATATGTTCAGAAATTTGCTCGGAGGTGTATCCGGATAAGTCGTTTTGACAAGTAGGTTCACTACATACTACAGTTTGCATTTGCTTAACAGTAGCTTCCTCATCAACAACCTTTACTTTTGTTTCTTTAGTTACATTTTGCCAAGTGTGAGTATGCTCTTCGGAAAACATTTCAACTTTACCGCAAACCGTACACTTTCTGCCGACTACTTCGGTTTTTGTTTCGTAGTGCGATTTTTCGGGTACAGTTACCGTCTTTGTGCCGACCTGAACTTTAACTAACACAACTTTATAACTGGCTTTTCCATCATGTTTTTTTGCACACTCAAAAATGTGTTCAAGATTGTCCGTTATATCTTCGCCACAAGCCTTACATATAGCTCTTCCTTGCTCTTCATAAACCGGCTCTTCGTAGGTATAGGCTTCCTTATCCACAACCTTTACTTTTGTTTCTTTAGTTATATTCTGCCAACTATGAGTATGCTCCGCAGGAGCTGATAAAGTAGTTACGGTAAAGCCCTTTGAATTATATCCGCTTGTGAATTTGTTTGCTGATGAATTGATACATCTCACGGTGTATGTATATTCTGTATCGGCATAAAGGTTTGTGTCCGTGAATGTGGTACTTGTTGTATCAAATAACCTTGACCAACCTTTTTCGCCCCTGCGATATACACGATACTTTTCGGCACCGTTCACATTGTCCCAATTTAAAGTTATACTGTTATATGTTGACTCAGTTTTTGAAATCTCAGGAGCAGATACATATTTAATTGACTTGCCCTTTGAATCGTATCCGCTTGTGAACTTGTTCTTGCTCTTATTAAGGCATCTTACTGTGTAGGTGTAATTTTTGCCTGATGAAACATCCTTATCAATATATGAGGTTGAAGTTGTGTCGACCATTCGTGTCCAACCTTTACGGCCCTTGTAGTAAACTCTGTACTGCTCTGCACCGCTTGACTTGCTCCAACTGATTTTTACACCGCCGTCTACGCTCTCGGCTTTGGTAATCTTCGGAGCTGAAATATATTTTACGGATTTGCCCTTTGAATCGTATCCGCTTGTAAACTTAGTTGCAGATGAGTTGATACATCTTACAGTGTAGGTGTAATTTTTGCCTGATGAAACATCCTTATCAATATATGAGGTTGAAGTTGTATCGACCATTCTTGTCCAGCCTTTACTGCCTTTGTAGTAAACTCTGTACTTTTCTGCACCGTTTGACTTGCCCCAACTGATTTTTACACCGCCGTTGACATTCTCTGTCTTTGAAATCTTTGGAGCTGCAATAAAGGTAGCCTTTGCACCTTTTGAATCGTAACCGCTCGTGAATTTGTTCTTACTCTTGTTAAGACATCTGACTGTGTAGGTGTAGGTTTTTCCCGAAGCTACCTTGCTGTCTGTGTAGGAGGTTGAGGTTGTATCTGCAAGCCTTGTCCAACCCTTACTGCCCTTGTAGTAAACTCTGTAAACTTCTGCTTTGTTTACCTTGTTCCAACTGATTTTTACACCGCCGTCTACGCTCTCGGCTTTGGTAATCTTCGGAGTTGCAAGATTAGAGCTGACTGCTCCGACAACCGTAGATGATACTGCTGTTGCCGACAGAGAAATTACTGCCGCCATAGCTACTGATAATAATGCCTTTTTCATTGATAATCCTCCTTAAAAAATTTTGTTATTTCTTCTTCTTTTTTACAGCCATAACACCGACCGTTCCGCCTCCGATGACAATCAGACCTCCGATAATTGACAATACAACTATCTGTCCTGTACTCATTCCGTTGTCATCTGCTGTAGCTTCGGCTTCTGCCGTTGTCGGCTGTGTTTCAGCATTTGCTTCAGTTTCTTCTCCGATAACATCAGAGCTTTGTTCGACTTCCGCTTTTTCATAGTAGGTTTTATCCTGTTTCTGTGTAGCTGATTCTGTTGTAACGGGAGCTTCGGTTGTGAGATTTTTTTCATAATCAGGATGATACCTGTCATACGATTCAATTACTTTGCCGTCAGAATCTGTTCTTGTAAACTTATCTGTTTCGGCATCATAAGTCCACAGATATTTACTGCCGTCTGTATATGTTTCATAGATTTTTCCGTCATCGCCGTAATCTATGGTATCAACACCTTCAAGCTCTTTCTTCATATACTCAATAAATTCATTGGCTACATTGGCAATGGATACACCGTGATTTAAAGGAGTATAGTCCTCAAGATAATTTTTAAGATAAAACTTATCACGAGAAGCAATAACCGCAGTAATGTCATCTAACGGTTTACTGTGGTCGTGACCGTTTAAAAGCTGTAAATCAGCGTAAACATTCCACACCTCGCTGTAAAGCTCGTCTTTGGTACATTCGTATGCTTTTTTGTACGGATGTGACTTTGCGGAAACAACAAAGGTTGAAATTACCGCAAGCATTACCGCAACAGCGATAACGCAAATTCTTTTTTTGTTTTTCATTTGCTGCCATCCCTTTCATTTTTAAGGATTCTTAAACCCTTTCTGATTATATTATACATCATTTAGGGGTAATGTCAAGTATTTTTGGAATTTTTTCAAAAAAAGTTTTATTTTTTCTGCCAACGGTCAAAGAAGAGTACATTTTCATATTGCAAGATAAAGCTTTGTGTTGAATGAAAATTACCGGGTGTGCTGTCATAATAATCCTTTGTACACATATAAAACAGCCTGTGCCTGACCGCAAGATTGTTATCATCGAATATGTATTTGACAGCATTAACTGCGTTCTGCGAACGGTTGGCAGTTGAGCCGACATATCCCATACCTTTAATTACAGCCGATACGGAAGTATAGCCGTCATATACGATTGCACACTTGATTGACTGAGCAATAAGGCAAGAGCCTATATAACTGCCGCCAAATTCGCCCGTAACAATTCGTTCAAGCATATCCCTGTCCTTATCCGACAGCTTTACCATAGGTAATTTAAAGTCTTTGTTATCATATTTTGTTTTGACAAGATAACTTGTCTTGTTATTATAAGATTTATTGATAATATCCATATTCCTGTTACCTTTAACTATAATCTTATCTGTCGGATATGTCAATACTTGTTGCTTAATACATTTATGTGATATAATTTCGCCGTTTACATACTTATCTTTATATATATACTCTGTACTTCCCGGTTTGCCTTTTTGGAGCATTTTGGTTTGTCCGACAAAAAGTTTGTCCGACTCCTGTTCAACAGTTTTGTATGGGATAGATTTGTATATCGGATAGTAAGCATAATTAACACGGTCAATTTTAATCTCTTGACCGAGATAGACCATGTCTGATAAATCAGCATTTAATATATCATCATCCGAGAGTGATATATTAAGATAATTTAGTGCATTGCTAACTGTCCCCATAGGCACATAATAATCTTTGCTTACATCATCTACGGTTATATGTATTCCTATTTCGGGATTTATAAGTCTGTTATCAACAACAGACTGCCCATTATGAGCAGTCTGTGTTGTTGCACCTGCTATGGGTGCGGTATTGAGTAACGCTGTCATAGATATTATGACAGACAAAAAGGAGAGCTTAATTGTTGTATGTATAAATTTGTTCATAATCCACCTAACTGTTATTATTCCTTGTTATGTTTTCCGGTTGCTGACGGTCATATTGTTTTGATTTATCGTTGTCGGCAATTGTTCGTGCATTTTGAAGAATTTGGTTTCTGCTGAGTAAAAATGACCGTTTGTTTTTTCGTTCCGTGACTTCGGTTTGCCGTAACTCATTGTCAACGGCAGTATTGTCCTGTTGCTTTTCAATCTCTTTGATACCCACCTCATCAATATCAAGATTGACTATACCGTTCAGAGCTTCGGCAACATCATCCTTGCCAAGCTCACAATTGTTGATGTAAGCCTGACAAAGGATCTGTTTCATATCGGATGGGTACTGCTCAAGCTGAGAGATAGATATATTAAGAGCTTCTGCTATTTGTGGATACAGCTTGTCGGTGTCGGCAGTCTGTTCCTGTCTTGAGCGTTCTCGTTCCATAGTTTACTTCCTGTAAGATTTTTTAGATTTTGAAGAGCTTGAAAAAACAAACTCTGTTTTAAAATCCGAGTTAAGTTTAATAGCTGCGTCAAAGGATTTGCCTGATTTGGACTTCAAGCCCTTGAGCGTGTCCGTCTTGCCTTTAGTTAAGAGCTTTACAGCCTGTGCCGATGAAAGGCTCTTACCGCATATGTTTTTCCATATGACAAAATCACACTCTTTATTTTCACAAGCGTATGACTTTGGATATGCAAGAACTTTCTGTCCGCATTTTGGACAAATGCCGACTGTTTCCCAACGGGTAAAATGCTTGCTGTTGTCAACCTCGCTGTATGTATCAACAAGATACTTTACGCTGTCCTCAATCTGATTCATAAATTCATCGGCACTTGCAGCACCTTTTTCAATGTGTTGCAAAGCGGTTTCCCATACAGCCGTCATTTTCGGAGATTTGACATCATCGGGAACACAGTCTATGAGCTGAATGCCTTTTTCGGTCGGCAAAATTTTTCTGCCGTCACGCTGTATGTATTGTCGCTTAACAAGGTTTTCGATAATGCCTGCACGGGTTGCAGGAGTGCCGAGTCCCCTTTTTTCAACATTGCTGTCCTCAACATAATCGGTATTTCCGGCTGTTTCCATAGCAGACAATAAAGTAGCGTCCGTATATTGCTTTGGCGGTGAAGTGAAGTGTTCTGATACGCTTGCAGGTACGGAGCAATATTTACTGTTACGCTGTATTTTATCAGGCACTTCATCTCCGCAACACAACTTATCTACTTCGTTTTTATCTTTTTCTTTAGCAGATATGTCAATAAATTTCCAACCAAGATTAACGGGATATGTTGCTTTGGAAACAAATGGTTTATCGCTGTTATTAGATTTTAATTCACAAGTGAATGTACGATATACATAATCATCACCTGTTGCAACACAAAGTCTGACAGCAAGCATAAACAATATATTGTATTCTGCTGTCGGCAATGACGATAAGTCATAGCTTGTTATCTGTTCAGTTGGCAGTAATGCGTGGTGGTCTGATACCTTTGCGTTGTTGATAACTTTTGTAACATCAGTGGGTGTCTGTGGTATTTTTTCATATACACCGTAAACGCTTTCAATAAGATTTTTTGCTGTAGATTCCATATCATCAGTAATATAGTTACTGTCCGTGCGAGGATATGTAGCAAGCTTCTTTTCGTAAAGCGACTGCAAATAATCAAGCGTTTGCTGTGCGGTATAACCGTAAATGCTGTTTGCATCACGCTGCAAAGCAGTTAAATCATAGAGTTTTGGCGGAGCAACAGACTTTTGTTGCTCCGTTAAATCAACAACCGTAAAATCCGACTTATCAACACATTCAGCAAGCTTGTCAGCTTCATACTCCGACTTAAAGTCATCAACGCTTGTTGCCTTAAAATCACCGCAATCAATATCAACCTTGTAAAACGGCTCTTTAACAAAGTTTTCAACCTTATTATTACGGTCAACAATCATTGAAAGGGTGGGTGTTTGTACTCTGCCGATGTTGAGCAACAAACCGTATCTTACAGAAAACAGCCTTGTGGCATTCATTCCGACAAGCCAATCGGCTTTAGCTCTTGCAAATCCTGCACGGTATAGATTGTCATATTCCGAGTCATCTTTAAGCTCGGAAAAAGCCTTTTTAATAGCTTTTTCCTCAAGAGATGAAACCCACAATCTTTTGACCGGCTTTGTACAGCCCGTTTTGTAATACATATAACGGAAAATACATTCACCTTCCCGTCCTGCATCGGTTGCACAGACTATTTCGTTAACATCATCTCGTTCAATCAGGCTTTTCAGAACATAATATTGAGATTTTGTCGAACCGGCAACAGAAAACTTCCACTTTTCGGGGATAATGGGTAGGTTTTCAAACTTCCACGGTTTTTCGGCAAACCTATCCCCGTAGGCAACCGGGTCATCAAGCTTGACAAGATGACCCAAACACCACGATACGATATACCGGTCATTGTATAAATAGTTTACACCTTTTTTATTTGCACCGAGGACAGTCGCAACAGTATTTGCAACTGACGGCTTTTCGGCAATAACCAATACTGACATAATTATTTATTCTCCGATTCTTCATCTTCGTTGATTTCAGGCTGATAATCAAAATCTTCGTCCGTGTATTCGGATTCATTGTTTGACGATTTTTTACCGCCTTTGCCCTTAAGCTTATAAAAAGCAAAGCCAATACCACCGAGAATTACAATGCCTATTACAAGATAAATCATATACTGATTGTTGCCTGATGATGTACTGTCGGTATTATCTGTTGTCTGTGCTTCTTCATCGGGAGCGGTTGTAGGCTCTGAAGTATCCTCACCTCCGCTTGATACATTGCTGTCATCTTTTGCAAGCTTATCAAGGTCGGCTGTATCAACCTCGTTCAGAAAGTAAACATTGTTTACAGTTTTTGTCTTATCAATAATGACATAAAACACATCATCATCTCTTGTTGTTACGGCAATAAGCTGATATGTACCGTTTTCCATCACGATTGTTTCATCTGCGGCAAGATTTGCGTTGCCTGTTGTATTCTTCGACCAATCGTAATTTGTTTTGTTGTCATCTGAGCTTGAACTGCTTTCGCTGTTGTCTGATGATGAATTGTTTGCATTATCAGACTTGTCGGAATTATCCGATGTATTACTGCTGTCGGAAGCAGATGATTCTTCGCCTTTAGTTGTTTGTGCGGCAGAAACCGATGCCATACTGCACAATGACATAGATAGGCACATAGTTGCCGTCATAAGGACAGCAAGTAATCTTTTATACGGTTTGCGTTTCTTTTTCAACATTTGAACCTCCTAATTCTCTGATAATATCAATAATATCCTGTTCGGTGAGATTATTCTCTTTGAGGAGCTTAATTATTTTTAAATCCTCATTTAAGGTTGATACCGTACAGTTATTAGCTTTGATAATTGTCATAAATTCTTTTTCCTCTAATTCGCTGATTTGCTTTTCAAGGGATTTCTTTTTTGCAATCAATGAATTGATTTTTTCAGTAAGTGCATTTAGACTTTGCCTAAGTGTATCAAGCTTTTGAACGCTGTTTACAGGCATTTTATTTCCTCCTCCAACTTATGCCCCAATGGGGCATAAGTTAATTTTATTTGTTTTCACGGTAAATTAAAAATTGCGGGTCAACATCGTGCCACACCAAGTTGTATTTTATTTGCACACCGAGGTGCAGATAATTTTGATTAGCTTTAGTATCATTACCGTCACAATGCTTGTAGTCATCAACTTTACCGATATATTCGCCAAGTTTAACTTTGCTGTCTTTTTTTAAGCCTGATTTAAGTGTGATATTGCCGTATGTAAGTTTAAAAGTTCGGGCAGTATCGTTTTCATACCATATGTTTCTGTCCTTTTCCGTGATTATAACAACGGTATGGTTTGAGGTGTCAATGCTTTCCACCTTACCGTCCATCAGAGAGTAAACATTAGTACCCTTACTTGCCGAAAAGTCTGTACCGTAGTGCATAGTATTTTGACAGTGGCGATTATACCAATTTACTACATCGTAACCGAAGTTGTTATATATTTGGGCATTGTCAAAATTGCCGGGCAGGGGATTACACTCAAAGGACTGGTGCAAGCCGTATGTTGTGGCTGTATTACCGTCATCGTCCTTTTCCTGACATGATAATATTTGATAATACTGCTTACGCTGTGCATAATCCTCTTTGATTTTTGTTTGAGAAGAATACAGACTTTGACTTTTGGAGTTTAAGACTGCATAAATTGCGTCATCAAAGCTTCTGACTTGTTTGACATTAGTGTAAAGACTGCAATCGGTAATATAGGTATCACGCTTGTAAAATCTGACAGCTTGCTTACCATTTTCGCCAAATCTCGTTTTAACATCGTCTGAAGATATTGCCCAATTAAAATCTTGACCATTGATAGTAAGCTGCGTTTTGCGATACACCTTTGTGCCTGATCCTCGCCAACCCCAAAATTCTTCATTATTTTTTTTGATGAGACTATAAAAAGAAGGAATGATGCCACCCATAGAATCCACAACTTGCTGATTACAATTTTGAAAATAGTATCCGGTTTTAGCATAGCTTTTATTGACATTGAGTATTTCGCCGGTTGATAAATTAAAATACACTTTTTTACTTTTGTGGTAAGAAGTTAATGCTGACGGTACTCCACAAGAACCAAAATCAATATAACCATAGGTTTTACCATTGTCGGTGATAGAGCCGGAACTTTTACTGTAATAGTATTCGTCCGATGCGTCACCGGGATAAGCGTCGTAGCTACCCAATTCCTGCCAATACGAACCATTAATGTACTTGTATTTAAAGCTGTACTCCTTATTAAAAAGGTCTTGCAAAATATCATCAAACTTGTCATCATCATAACTCCAACTTTGCTCTTTATCGTCCGCATCGGTAAAATCATAAGTATAGGCACACATAAAAGCAATTAGTTTGTTTGCATCAAAGTCATACACAGGTTCGTAGTTCTGAACGATATTTTTGCCGTAATAATATTTAGTTGGTGTATCGTCCATACTGTCCGTATTGACTTTAAGGCTTTTAAGCCCCTGACGCCATTCGTTTTTGCTTTTGCATCTAATGAGATTGGTATTATACTCATATGCAATATCAGTGTACGATTCGATTGCTCTTGACATATCGTAGTCGTTGCAATAATAAGTGCCGAGAATTGCGGAATTTTTTGAGGCTCCGCCGCCGAAAATCATCAAAATTAAAGTAAAGAAGAAAATCACAATCAACAGAGGAGCTGCAATCGCCGCAAAAAACTTAAATATGAAGCCTACAAACTTCTTCGCAATTTCAGCTACCTTTTGAGAGGTTTTAGGCTTTGTTTTTGGTTTAGGCTTTTTGTTGCGTTTTTTAGTTTGTTGCTGCCTTTGCAGTTTAGTCTGCCGTTGCCTGAGCTTATTTTGCCTTTGATTTAGCTTTGGTGTG
>OKVK01001154.1_pt1 | contig 14343 bp, 7 predicted proteins | sample 1604771 | NCBI WGS metagenome assembly OKVK01 (sample SAMN01760906, study PRJEB22395) | human gut metagenome | reverse complement strand
AACGCTTTCCGGCGCTCATCGTATCTTCACACGCAGGAGGTCACTGGTTCGAGTCCAGCAGTCTCCACCAAGAGAAAACCTTGGAAACCTTGTGTTTCCAAGGTTTTTCTCGTTTCTGGTGGATTTCTCAATGTCTGTGCGTGACGGACACTTTGCTACCTTGTGTTTTCGAATGTTGCCTTGTTTTAGGTCTCAAGCTGTATTAAGCTGTACGCCTTTTGTGCCCTGGGAGCCTTACAAATACTTGAGATTCACGGTCATGTCCTCTGATAACATCGGGTCGATCTGCTGTAGCTGCGCCCTGACGGCTTCTGCGCTGCGCTTGGGTGTGTAGGTGCCATCCATCAACTGCTGCGAGGCGGTATCCACAGCGGCGGCAACGCCAGCAAACACCTCCGGCACCACATAAGTATAGATGCCCAGCGTGGTGGATACGTCCCGGTGGCCCAACAGCTTCTGGACGATCTTGGGATTGATCTCCTGCTCCAAAAGCATGGAGGCATAGGTGTGGCGATACCGATGGAGATTCAAGCCCTCGCCGGAAAAGCCGTTGCGATCCAGGAAGTGACGATAGCTGGCGCGGAAGCCACTGTATGTTCGCATGGACATGGTGCGGGCGCTGATGAAAACGAAGCCCTCCGGAGTGAGCACCTCTATCCCTTTCGGCAGTACCGCCACGTAGCGCATCCATTCCCGCAGCCGTGTCAGCACCAACTCCGGTGCCTGAATGACGCGATGGGACATGCGGGTCTTAGTGGAGCCCAGCGCATCGGTCATATCTATTGTTTTCCCGTTCTCATCAAAAGTCAGCTCCCGTGTCACGGACTGCGCGATGGTGATGGTGTGGGTCGCAAAGTCGATATGCTTCCATTGGAGTGCCAGCAACTCGCCGATGCGCATGCCGGTAAACAGCAGCGTAGTAATGATGGGGCGCATGATAGGATCTTTCTGCGCTGCGGCCAGCACCGCTTCACGCTGAGCAATGGGGATGACTTTTTCCTCCGCTTCCGGACGCTGCGGCTGTCGGGGCAGCTTTGTGTTGCGGACAGGATTGATCGGTGCCAGAGACATTTCTACGGCATAGTCGTACAGCTGAATCAGGATACTGCGCACCAAAGAAGTGGTGCGGCGGGAGAGCCGCTTTTCCGCTTGCAGATAATAGAGGAACGTCTGGATGCGGGAGGCTGTCAACTCGGCAACAGGGATGTCTCCCAACGCGGGAACGATATGTAGGCGTTCGCAGGAATAATACAGCTCCATGGTGCGGCTGCAAACCTCATAGGTCTTGAACGTGGTGAGCCAGCGGTGCATAAAGTCCTTCAGCAGCAATTCGGATACCAGCGAAGGGGCGGCCTTGGATGTTTCGGAAACCAGCGTCAGGGCGATCCAGTGCGCAGCCTCCTCGCGGGTACTGGCGTAGGTGTATTTGCGGATGGGCTTGCCAGTATCGGGGTGATATCCCAGTGTCACCTGACCGACCCATTTGCCGTCCTTGCGGCGATAGACGCTGCCTTCGTTCTTTCCGCGGCGTGTGGTTTTAGGTTTGCTTGGTTTACGCGGCATGAATGATTCCCTCCTTTTGCCGCGCAGGGAAGATCATAACATTATTATACGACAGCAAGAGGTCATCCTGCAAATTTTTTCTTTGCGGCATTGTCATTTAAAACTTCCTTCCATCCAAAAACTCCAGCAGAGCTTCCCTCGGAATACGGATCTGCCTACCGATACGGACACTTCGTATCTGTCCGCTGAGGATCAGCTCGTAGGCAGTGTTGCGTCCAATGCCGAGGATAGGCATTAAGTCCTCCACCCGCAATGTCATGGGGAGGTCATGCGGGTCGCGGTACTTATTCTCCACGGGCAGTTCCTCCCTTCACGGATGCCAGATAGATGTCTGTCACATCGGGCCGCTCATGTCCCAACAGCCGGGATACGGCGAAATGGGCGTCCAGAGGCGTCATGCCGCCGTTGACGAGGGAAGTGTACTTTTCGGCGGCGTAGGTATGCCGCAGTCCATGAAAGGTAATGCGCCTGTCCTGCGCTGTGGGATCGCAGATGGCGTCACGGTGGCGGAGGATGAACTGCTGCATGCCGCTGATAGCCCGGTCGGTGGGTACGCCATCCGGCACCAGCAGCTTGTGGCCGCGTTCCGTTTTCTCCAGCAGCCGTTGCAGCATCATCGTGATGCGGTCGTCCTCGATGGGGACGATACGCACCTTGCCGCCCTTGCCTTTCACGGTGAGGGCGTTTTCACGCAGCGCACGCTCCGCCGCAGCGGTGTCCATGCGGAAGCACTCGTGGATGCGCAGACCGGCGTAACGGGCCAGATACAAGGCAAGGATGTAGTCCTCCCGCTCCTCCGCCATGGCGCGGCCGATCAGCTTGCCGAACTCCGGGTTCGTCCATGTGCGATCCTGCTGCCCGAAGCGGCGGCGTTCCAAGGCGACGCCCGGTTCTTCGTTGTCCGGCAGCGTATAGCGTGGATGGGACATCTTATCGTGGAAAAAGCGGATGGATGAGAGGTCGGTCTTGATGGTGCTGGCGGACTTGCCCTGCGCCTGCAAATAGAGGACATAGCTCACCAGATGCTTGCCGCTGACGTTCTCCAGCTTTTGCAGGTGGTAGTGGGCGGCGAGGTAGGCGCAGAAACGCTTGACCGCCTCGTAGTAGCGGTCTTTCGTGCGGAAGCTGCCCTGTCGGTTGTGGCGAGCCAGCTTGTCCAACTGGGTAACGAGGGTGTGGTAAATGCCTTTTGTGGTCATATAAAGAAATCTCCTTGTAATCGTAGTCGTGTTCAGATGGACGCACTTCACCCGTTGGCAAGGAGAACCGTTTCCGGCGTATCTCCGCAGAACTGATAGACTGCCGCAGGCGGAAAGCCTTGGTATTGCGTGTTTTCCGCGGCTTACCTGTGTGTCTGTCTCTCTTTACTTGTGCCAGGTCAGTACGCTGCGGTATGGAGGTCTTTGACCTCTGCTCGTGTGAGCAACCGCGGACACCAGGCCGCTGAACTCGGCTGCGGAAGGCTCCGCCGGTGTCCTGTGATCCGCCCGGTGACGAATCAAGAATGCGCGATACCCCGTATGACCGGCCCCGCACTCTGACTGCGGCATACAGGGGCGGGAGCTTGCCTCTCCCTTGACGATTTTCCTGCCGTATCGTCCTGACGGCTTTTACAAAGCTCCTTTTTCCTGATCTGCGCCGAATTGATTTCGGCGCTCTTTCTATTCCTGCGGTATCGCGGCGGTGGCAAGTGCCGCGACAAAATAGTAAGCAAAAACGCAGGAAGAATCTTCCTGCCGTTTCGGCCTCTTACGATCCTTCCTGCGTTTGCAGTATTGTTCAATTCTGATGGCCGCCCGTTTTTCGGGAGGCGCATTTTGACATACTTCGGGTTCTTAGTCAGAGCGAAAAGCTGTTGATAGCCTTCCACCCGTGCCTGCTCTGCTCCGACCTAAATGCTTGATGCCTTAAGTACAGGCACATCATAGCACGGCGGCAAAGCGGCGTGCAGGTGGAAACTGCCGCGAGAAAACTTCTCGCAGTATAGTCATTGAAATATAAGGGCGCAGTGGCCCTGATCTCAGACGGGAGCATGATGCTCCTCAAGTACAAACTTAACAACGTGCGCGGTGCAGATAATAGACCTGCAAATGGTGCACAAAGAACAATGATAATTCATATATACCACAATATATTGTGGCTGCCAATATAGAAGCGTCAAAATGATGTGCCAAGAAGAGAGCACAGTCATAAACACAATACGCATTATCTCCGTATTAAATGCGTATTACGGAGATAGCGCGTATTGCGTGCGTATTAGAGGTATATCCGCATTTAATGCACTTGCCTGGGTTTCCGTGCTCGCTTCTACAGATACTTCCGCATAGCGCTGATGGCGGATTTGAGAATATCCTCAATAACCCTGACTTCTTGGGTAGAGCAAATCTCGAGCAGCTCTGTGATGTGCGCTAACGAGGTCTTTTTTAATTCGTGAGCCTCTCTGCTCAGCAGATCGTCAGTATTTACCTCCAATGCGTCTGCGATATCAACGAAGACAGGAAGGCTCAGCTTTGTATTACCGGTCTCAATATGGCTCATGTGAGTTGTCGATATGCCAATCTTTTCAGCCAATGCTTCTTGCGAAAGGCCATGTGCTTTTCTCATTTTGCGAATACGTTGCCCAAGTTCATAATAATTCATCAATATTACCGCCCATGTAGTTAAATTCTACTTGAATTGTAAAAGCTATTGGTTTATAATTACATAAACTATATGGGCTGTTTTATGTCCATATAGTTTATGTAATGAACTGGAAGCAAACAGCGATTGCGTTCAATTTTACGGAGTGAAGGATCTTGCATTTCGGAGGATTGGACGATAATAAGCGCTGTCCGCTTGCGGTTACATTTCAAATATAGAAAATGACGTTTAGGAGGGATATCATTTGGTCAAAGGGAAGAAGGTCGTATCGCTTATTTTGGTGACGGCAATGGTTTTCAGTATGCTCACAGCTTGCGGAGACAATGCCGTTCCGGCGATGGCAACTGTGGGAGCGGACAGTGGCTTATCCGCATATGAGTTGGCGGTTCAACATGGCTACGATGGAACACTTGAGGATTGGCTGCAGTCTTTGCAGGGAAAGTCTGCCTATGAAATAGCGGTCGAACACGGCTATACGGGCACAGAAGAAGAGTGGATAGGTCGGCTGAACAACTTGGTTGCCGATGGCGGGACGTATGTCAAAACAGCGTCATTCAACAGCGCTGGACAGCTGATCTTAACACTGTCTGACGGTACCACGCTGAACATCGGTGGTGGCCTCGCTTTGAAAGGCGCCGATGGTGCGAATGGCAAGGACGGTACGAACGGCAGCAACGGCGCAAATGGTAAGGATGGCCAAGATGGTAAGGACGGAAAGGACGGTCAGAACGGCAAAGATGGCGTCAGCGTCGCAGGCGTAAGTGTCAACGGCGAGGGCGAGCTTATTATTTCCTTTTCTGACGGCAAAGCCGCGAACGTAGGCAAAGTGGTCGGCACCTCCGGGCTTAACGGCAAGGATGGCCTTTCTGCCTATGAAATCGCTGTTATTACCGGTGCGACAACAGCCGCTACAGAAGCCGAGTGGTTGGAGAGCCTAAAGGGGATTGCCGGAGCCGACGGGAAGACGCCGTATGTCGGTACCAATGGCAACTGGTGGATCGGCACAACTGATACCGGCGTTACTGCCGGCGGTCGAAACGGCACAGACGGCGCCACCGGAAAATCTGCCTATGAAATCGCGAAGGAAAACGGCTGTACACTCAGTGAAGCCGAATGGCTGGCGTCCTTGAAAGGCGCAGATGGACAAAATGGCAGCAACGGAAAATCCGCCTACGAGATCGCTAAGGAGGCTGGTCTTACAACCGCCGCTACAGAGGCCGAGTGGCTGGAAAGTCTGAAAGGCGCTACTGGCGCCGCTGGACAGGATGGCCGGGACGGTAAAGATGGCGTCAATGGCAAGGACGGCATCGCTGGCAAGGACGGCATCGCTGGCAAGGACGGCATCGATGGTAAGGATGGCGATACTCCCTTTATCGGTACCAACGGAAATTGGTGGATCGGCACGACCGATACCGGCGTGAAGGCCGCCGGGCCGCAAGGCGAGCAAGGCCTTAAAGGTGATAAGGGCGATAAGGGTGAAACCGGCGCACAGGGTGCGAATGGCAAGTCTGCCTACGAGATCGCCATTGAGAAAAATCTGATTACAAACGCAGTCACGGAAGAACAGTGGCTCGCTTCTCTGAAGGGCGAAAAAGGAGCTCAGGGCGAGCAAGGTGTTGGCATTCAGAATATTACGCTGAATAACGGCACGATGACGATAACCCTTACAGATAATACGCAGTTCCAATTTGAAAATATCGGCTCTGCAAGTTCCGGCGGTACGACTCCGCAGATTCGGATCAACACACAGACCAACGAGTGGGAGATCTCCTCTGATAGCGGAAACAGTTGGGTAAGCACCGGCGTGAAGGCAACCGGAGAAAAGGGTGCCGATGGTGCTGACGGTGCCAAGGGCGAAGATGGTATCAGCCCGAAAGTGCAGATCAATGCGGTCACCAATGAGTGGGAGCTCTCGGTCAACAACGGCCTGTCTTGGACATCTACTGGCGTGAAGGCGACGGGTACTGACGGCAAGGATGGCGATACCCCCTTTGTCGGCAATAACGGCAACTGGTGGATCGGTACGACTGATACCGGCGTGAAAGCGGCCGGTCAGGACGGTAAGGACGGCCAGAACGGCGCTGATGGCAAGGACGGCCAGGACGGTATCGACGGTAAAGATGGTAAAGAAGGCCTCAATGGTCAGGATGGTAAGGACGGCGATACCCCCTTTATTGGTCCCAACGGCAACTGGTGGATCGGTACGACTGATACTGGCGTAAAGGCAGCAGGTCAGGATGGCCGGGACGGCCAGAATGGTGCTGATGGTCAGGACGGCCGGGACGGCATCGATGGTAAGGATGGCAAAGACGGTATCAACGGTCAGGATGGCAAGGACGGCGATACTCCCTTTATCGGTGCCAACAGCAACTGGTGGATCGGCACGACTGATACCGGCGTGAAAGCGGCCGGACAGGATGGCAAGGACGGTAAGGACGGCCAGAATGGCGCTGATGGCAAGGACGGCCGGGACGGCATCAATGGTAAGGATGGCAAAGACGGTGTAAGCGTTACTGGCGTGACCATCAACGACGAGAATAAACTGGTCATCACGCTTTCTGAAGGTGATCCCATTATCATTGATAAATCCCTGATGGGTGCAACAGGCGCTGCTGGTGCAGACGGTAAGGATGGTAACGGCATTTCCTCGGTTACACTTACTCCGGACTTCTATCTGGTATTCCATTACACGGACGGCACAAATTCTGAGAAGCTCGGCCCTATCAAGGGTGAAAAGGGCGACGACGGCGTTGGCATTGCGAATGTGTCGTTGGATGCAAACGGCAATCTGTACATTACATACAGCAACACCAACGTACCGGTTCTGCTTGGCAACGCGCGTGGTCCCAAGGGTGATACCGGCGACACAGGCCCTGCCGGGCCTAAGGGCGATACTGGCGCTGACGGTAAGGATGGCGTCGGCATTAAAAACGCGTATGTTAACAGTGAGCGCCATTTGATCCTTGAGCTAACGGATGGAACTACCATTGATGCGGGATACGTCGGCGTTTCCGAAGAACCCGCAGCCACGCATACCGTTATCTTTAAGGACTGGGATGGAACGGAACTCAAGAGAGAAACGGTTGCGGACGGTGCCTCCGCAACCGCGCCGAGCGATCCCATCAGAGCCGGCTATGTATTTGCCGGTTGGGATAAGAGCTTCACCAACGTCACAGCGGACACCATCGTAACGGCGACCTACACGGTCAGCGCAGCGTCACCCGCCCTGAAAGTAAGCAGAATCACAGCCGCGCCCGGTGCGACAAAGGTAACAGTAATGGTATCTCTGGAAAACAATCCAGGCTTCCTGACGATGGCTCTTGAGATGTCGTTTGATTCCGATGTACTTACTCTGACCAGAGTCTCGAACGGCGCGGACTTTACCGACTACAATTTCACTGGCCCAAAAAACAAGGTGAGCGGCTGCAGAGCTGCCTGGTTCTCAACTGATTTGCCTGAGGAGATTTTGGATGGTGATGTTATGACGCTGCAATTCACAGTGGCCGACAACGCTGCCAGCGGAAGGTATCCCATCACGATCTCCTGCCCGGATGATGGCAGTACGTTGGACGGCAATAAGAATGTGATTACTCTGGCAAATGCTATTGGGTACATCACGGTAGGCTAAAAAATACAGAACTTCCTTTGGCGGCTATTGCAGCCGCCAAAGGAGTTCTGTCTGCCAAGAAAGGAATTATGAAGAAGTATTGTTTATTACTGCTTCTTGCGGTGTGTGCTGTCCTGCTGCTTGGCTGCGGAAGCGAATCGCAGTCTCACAAGAATAAGGGGGCCGGCACGCTTGAAATGGAAAATGTCAGCGCCGACGCTGGGGCCGAAGATGTGATCGTAAACGTATCGTTGAAGAATAACCCAGGCTTCTTGACGATGGCAGTTATGATAGACTATGATGCCAATGCCTTGACTCTGACCGGTGTGTCCTGCGGCGAAGCTTATCTCGATTATATGTTTGTTGCGCCGCAAAATAAGCAAAGCGGATGCATGGCCAGTTGGCTTTCGACTGACATACCAGAAGAAATAGTAGACGACGTACTCCTTGAACTGCACTTTGCGATCCATGCGGATGCGGCAAGCGGAGACCATTATGTTACCGTCTCCTGCCCAGACGATGGTGGAATCGTCGGCGAAAACAGGGAGCCAATAGAAATTAAAGGATTCTCAGGATATGTTAAAGTAAACTGATGCAAAGGAGAACTGCTATGAAACGCATTTTAGCATTCATAATAGCTCTGATAATGACAGTAACACTTTGCCCGTTAAGCGCTTTTGCTGCGGAAATAACTGACAAAGCAACGATCAGCGTGGAGTATGTCAGCGCCCAGCCGGACACCACCGTGGACGTTGCGGTCAGCATAAAGAATAATCCGGGTATCGCAAGCATGGGCTTTACGCTGTCGTTTGATGAGGCGCTTACTCTGGTAGGCGCAACAAATGGAGAGGCCTTTTCGGAGATGACGCTGACTCCGCCGGCTCAGCTGAAAAAGGGCGGCAGCGTAACCGGATCCTGCCGTTTTGCATGGTTGGGCAGCAGCAATGTCACCGGTGACGGTGTAATCCTGAATCTCCAGTTTAAGGTTGCCGCTGACGCAGATCTGAGTCAGGATTGCGCAATCACCCTGTCTTGTGAACCGGATGATGTTCTGAACGACAAGCGAAATGCGGTAGACGTCGATTTGGTTGCCGGTCTGGTCACTATCATCGACTATATACCCGGCGATGTAGACGGCAACGGTACAATCAATATGCTGGATGTGCTGACACTGTGTCAGTACTATGTAGACGGATGTGTATATGATCCCGATGGCTATGCGGTCAATATTCAGGCAGAAGCCGGTGACGTCGATGCAAACGGCAAGGTCACTATGCTGGATGTCCTGATCCTGTGCCAATACTATGTAGATGGCTGCAAGTACGACCCCAACGGCTACGGCATTAAGCTTTTGCCGGGAAGAAAACCATGTTCCCATGAGCTGGAAGCAAAACTTGGCAACGCGGCAACCTGTACAGAGCCTGGTAATATTGCATATTGGCAGTGCAGCCTTTGCGGACGGTATTTCTTGGACGATACGGCAAGTAAAGAAATTACCCGCGCGGACACGATTACGCAGCCGAAAGGCCACACGCTCGTTATTGATCCCGCAGTAGCTCCTACTTATGAAAAGGAAGGTCTTACCGAAGGCAAGCACTGCTCTGTGTGCAATCTGGTTCTGGTTGCACAGGAAGTAATTGCTAAACTGCAGAAAAACGAATACTCCATCACATACAATATAGCAAATAACGACAAGTACCTGCAATCTCTCGGTGTTGAAAACCCCAATCCCGCGGTATATGCCACGGAGGACGGACTGGTGCTGAAGGATCTGCTGGTAGACGGCTATCTCTTCAAGGGCTGGTATACCGCGCAGACTGGCGGAACGCAGGTAACAGCAATTCCGGCAGGCAGTACCGGAAACCGGACGCTTTACGCACAATGGGAAGTGGTCAAGTATACCGTCACGTTTGACTCTCCTGATGTTCCTGTCAATTCTGTTACGTATACGGTTGACAAGGGAATCACCCTGACCAATCCGACATGGTTCGGCTACACATTTGTGGGGTGGTCCAACAACGGAAAAATCGTCTCCAGCATCACACCGGGTACTACCGGCAACATTACGCTGCATGCAAACTGGACCAGCAATCGTAATCAGGCGAAGGCTGTCAGTCAGTTGGGCGCACCCAGTATTATTGAAGATACCGACGATGGACAGTACCTGTTTATCTACGAGATCGGCACCATTGAGAACGTTCCTCTGGCACAGATCGAGTACATCGGTAACTCTGAAGGCATCAATATCAGCAAAGAGTATACCTACTCACAGGTGTTTAATGAGAAGTTTTCCAATAATATTACAGACGCCGTGACAAAAGCTACGACGACAACATCCTCCTGGACGCTGTCGGAGGATTGGAACAGCTCCGCATCAGCGGCCAATGAACGCGATGAGGAGATCGGCCGTACCAGAGAGACAACAGACAGCCAGGGAAATGTAGTGGCCGGTAAATACTATGTGAGCAACGTAGCTGGCGGCTCGACATCCACCTCGTCGTCTGCCGGCGGCTCAAGTACCGCTTCGGCCAAGGTTACGAACAATAACTCTGTGGGCATCAACGGCTCTTATACGCGCGGCTCGGAAGTTAGCGCCAGCGTGGGCGTAGAAGTCAGTAATACCACGGAAACGACCAAGGGTTGGAACATCGGAGGAAATATTGGAGGAAATTTCGGATACACACCAGGGAAAGACGGCGGATGGGGTGGCGGCATTTCTGGCGGCATTTCTGGCGGATACAACAAGTCTACCACCACGACTGATTCTACTAAGGTGAATACAAACCTTTCCGCCTCCGAGTCAAATTCTATGACGATCGCTGCGTCCCGCAATTCCTCTATGGGAACGGAGGTATCCGGAAGCAATGAAGCCCACTGGGATACCAGCAGCACGCAGACCAGCAGCTGGAACTCCACCGAGGGTTATGAAAACAGCAGTTCTATAAGCCGCAACACAGAGGTCTCGGACGCGATCTCTGAGGCCGTGAAGCAAAGCTACAAATACAGCAGCACGACCTCTGAGGGGGGCAGTAAATCTACCGATACATCGGAGGGAAGCAGTCAGGAGCAGCGGAACACGTATTCCTCTACGATCGAGTATTCCACAGAGGCCAGAGAGACCACGACGAAAAAGATCACCTATACAAGCAGCGCAACGGGCTATTACCGTCTTGTTACGGCCGGCACACTGCATGTTTTCGCGGTGGTCGGTTACGACATTGCGTCTTGCTCCTATTACACGTACACCTACAGCGTTCTCGATTCAGAGCGTCATGAGTATCTGGATTATTCCAAGGACAACGCAAACTTCAACGACTGCGAAAATGGTGTACTTCCCTTTGAGATTCCTTACTTCGTCAATCAGTATGTGTACAGCAGTCTGGCGCAGTCTGCGGGTCTGACGGTGGATCTGGACACCGGACTCGTTACGGAGTATAACGGAACCAGCGACTATGTGGTTATTCCCGAATATATTTCCGTGGATTCCGGCAATGGTACACGGGCCGCGATCCGCGTAAAAGGTCTAAAGGACGGCGTATTCAAAGACAACGCAAGCCTGAAAGGCGTTATCCTGCCCAAATACATCAGTGAGATCCCAGATCACGCCTTTGCCGGTTGCGCGGCGCTGGAGTATGTATCCGGTTACGGCATCAGTCGTATCGGCAGTCACGCATTCGATGGTTGTACATCTCTGAGGAAGTTCACGGTTGACAGCTATATCGATCATCTGGGCGACAGTGCATTCGTAGGCTCCCCTGAAATCGTAGTCAACGCCACCAACGAGACAGTTGCCAATGCCGCCATCAACTCCGGCGCAAAACGGATCACGTTGAATGTGGCCAATATGACAGGCAGCCTCGACAACACCAAAATCGCGATCTCGGAAGGAACGGACTATTTCGCTCTGTTGAGCAACGGCGCGACCTATACGAACCTTCAGATCGAGTCGGACGCCGCCGAGACATGCCTGAACAACATCAGATTCGCAGGGGGGGCGGACACACCGCTGAAAATCGGTTCCGCTGTGATAACGCTGAACAGAGTGAGCGTTGAAGATGCTTCGAGCTATGTCTTGATCCTCACCGCAGAGGACGCAATCGTTAGGCTGTACGGAAGCGTTATCCTTAGTACGACCGGCGAGGATGCTGTACTCAGCAAGAATGTGGTGCTGGAGAAGGAAAATGCATCTGTAGCTGGCAAAATGGTGCTGTGCGGCAATTATCTAGTCTGCGGTAATATTGGCAACCGAGGTATGATCGAATTCATAAGCGGTGAAATCAAAACTATCTCGGCGGAGGACTATGAGAGTTATCTGACCTCCAGCAAATTGCTCTTTGACGCCAATGGCGGTAGCGTAGAGGAGCCGTTCAAAGTGGTGTTCTACGGAAAGGCTGTTGGAGAACTGCCCGTCCCGACTCGGGATAATTACGATTTCGGCGGCTGGTATACAGCCCAGTTCGATGGCGAGCGGGTGACGGAGGAGACGGTCATGACGTCCCACAGCGATCAGACGGTGTATGCTCATTGGACGCCCAAGTCGTATGTGCTATACTTCGACGCGAATGAGGGTACCTGTGGAATCTCGTCCGGCATAGTTGCATATGGCGAGCCTTATGGCGAACTGCCCGTACCCGCCAGAGAGCATTATACCTTTGACGGCTGGTTCACGGAAATTGTTGACGGCACACGGATCACAGAAGAAACGCTTTTTGAGGGAAATGCAGATCAGACCCTCTATGCACATTGGACGTTGAATTCTTTTGTAGTTACCTTCCACGCAAATGGCGGAGAAGTGTCTCAGGAGTCTATCCGAGGCTATTGCGGAGAAGAACTAGGAACACTGCCCACTCCCACTCGCGATTACTATACCTTTAGCGGATGGTATACAGATGCCGATGGAGGAACGTTGGTGGATGCGTCTACAGTTTATACGGAAGCTGTGGATATTGCCGTATACGCACATTGGACGCAGAATGCGGTTTCCGGTTGGGTACTTGCAAACGAGGCTCCTGCGGACAGTCAGATAATTGACCAAAAGTGGACGTATACGAAGACGGAGACAACAGAATCTACCAATTCTTCGTTGAGCGGATGGACTGGAACAGGGAATTACTGGAAAAAGTCCGGAGAAGGGCAGACAAAGTATGCATCTTTCCCGAGCGGATTCGATACCTCGCATTGGATCTACACATCATTCGCCAAAGAGCCGTATGCAACCTACGACAACGGCAGTACCAAGCGAGAGGTGGAGCAGTGGTGGAGCGGTTTTGTATACTACAAATGGGACTATAGTGCTCCATACGCCAACAACACTGGACGCGCTATTTCCCCCGTGCGACTGAATTCCGGTACCAGCGGTTATGCCTATTGGTACTTCCATGCAAATCTTTCGTCTAAGGATCATCCATATCTGGACAACTACTATTGCAACAATTACAACATGCCCAGTTATAACTGCAGTAGCGAGTTTAACAATTCCGATCTTGCAGGTCCCACGCCGCGATTCTTCCGGTTCAACTATTACACAACGAAGTACACGGATTATCAGAAGATATACCAGTACAAAAAAGTGACAAATGGGATCGAATCAACCACAGAGATCTCTGCAAGCGGAAGCATATCTAACGTCCAAGCGTGGGTAAAGTACCGGGCAAAGTAAGGGAAAATCATCTGCGTATTGATAGTTTGTTGCACAAGGTTATAGCACAAGCATCAAATTTCACCGACGCATAAACGGAAAAGACAATAGTAGTTGAATATTGAGAGACGTTCCGCTACTACCCATGTCACGCATCTTCTAAATCGAAGAGATTTTCTTTGCGCCTGATGTAGTTAATTTTCAACAAAGACCCTAAATCCATGTAAAACGCCCCGGTGTGTACTAAAATGCACTAACACAAGAAAGCCCTCCAATCTCTTGCAGCACAAGGGGTTGGAGGTTCTTTCTTGGTATGAATGGACACACCGCAAAAGCATCCACAGCTTTCTGGTAAAAATGAGGTTACCTGTCCACCGCATTTTCTAAGCTAAAGACACTGGTACATTCCGCGCGGCCTTAAAATTTAGCCTTATTTTTAGCCTTATGGCAATAAACTTGGGTAATCCGATTTAACGCTGCCTAACACGAACCACCTCGATTGAGGTTTTGCTTGCGGTACTTTTCGATACCGGACGACCCAGGGTGACATGGCGCCGGGTCAATTCGAGTCCTGTACCGCGCACCATCCGAAACCCTTGAAACCACATGGTTTCAAGGGTTTTTTGCTGCCTCAAAACGGGTTTGACCCTTATTCTGACCCTTAAGCCCCAGCACACCGGAGATATGCTCCTTGCGGAGCTTGGTTATCTCCGGCATGGTGCTGGGAACGCGGCAAGGCACGCAAAAGACTCCGGCAGATCCTGCATTCCGCAAACTGCTCACCGGAGATTTTGCGTGCAATATCACTGTATCGGCAGCTCCACCGCGATGGTCGTGCCCTTGTCCGAACTTTCCTCCACCCAAACGGAGCCACCGTGGAGGTCGGCGATCTCCC
>OKVK01001153.1_pt1 | contig 14346 bp, 7 predicted proteins | sample 1604771 | NCBI WGS metagenome assembly OKVK01 (sample SAMN01760906, study PRJEB22395) | human gut metagenome | reverse complement strand
GCTTCTTGTACTACTTGTCTGTTTATGTAAAATCTTTCAAAGAACTCTTTCTTTAATTGCTTAGAGAAGTGATTTCTCAAAATCGAGTGCAAAAGTACTAACATTTTGCGAAACCACCAAATTTTCGAAGAGAAAAGTTTCAAAAACCGTCATTATTTAACAGTCTTAAACACTTTCGCGCCTCAAATCGCCTATTTTCGCCCCAAATCGCCGTTTTTAAGCCATCTGGGTGTGTAGGCACACATCCTACCTTATTTCACCCAGATTCGGCGGGTCAAACGAAGTTCTACTACAGGATAAACCTTAAAGCTCTTCAAGAGCTTCACATAGTCGCCTACCTTACCCGGTACGTTCTTCACATCCTTTGCCAAATCCACACCTGGTTCTGTGGTTACATGCTTCACTGCCTCTGTATAATCCTCGTTAGCTGTAAAGGTAACCTTCTGGATATCGTTGGTCATGATCTTTGGAGTACCACCCCAGAATAAGACACCGGCATCGAAGGAAACATAATAATCGTCGCTATTCTTGAAAAGCTTGCCACCATAACCGAAACCTAAGTAAGGCTTGAAGTTGTTTACCTTGATAGTGGCAGATACATTATTATTAGCATCCGGCTCCAGACGGAATGGAGTACCATCCTTGCGCTCGCCCAAGGTAACACCCATTCTGCCATAACTCATAAACTTATCATAGAGCTCCTTGTCAGCTACCAACGGCTGATCACCTACAGAGATATAAGGTACAAAGTTCTCATAAGAGTTCTTCACACGCTCATAGAGGTTGTTGTACATACTTACAGCTACCAGAGAGGTTCCATCATAGACCGCATTCTGAGCCTTGGCAACCTGTGAAGGTCCCCAATAGAAACCGGTAGTAAAGTGCCAGTTCTTGTTGCGGAACGGATGAACATCTACGAGTAACTTGAAGTTGTTCATGGTTGGAGTACCCACCATATCGATGCTATTCCCTACTCTGATACCGGTATATTCCTCCAGCATATCAGCAAGGCGATTGAACTTCTCCGCCTGCACCTGCTCACTCTCCTTCTCATCACCCACCTGCACCGCGAAGTTCATGGTAGCATGCACACGGGGAGTAAAGGAGAAACCCGTACGAACCTGGAAGACATCATTCAGTGGCACAGCCACATCCACACCGACACCGGTTGTACCCACCGTCACGGAAGCGTCAATACTCTTGGTGTACACCTTGCCAGGGATGCAAGGCTCACTAAATATCTGGGCAAACATACCCATCGTTGGCAGCAGCGCTGCTGCCAATGCAATCACATATTTTCTCATAAATTTTTGATTTTCATTAAAAAACGGTGCAAAGTTACGCAAAAAGCCCCAAACTCACAAGAGTTTAGGGCTTTTTATTTATTTAATAACGACTTTCTTGCCATTTATGATGTAAATTCCCTGATGCAAGTCGCTGATAGAAGTTGCATTCTTCTTAATCTGCACACCTTCAAGAGTATATACATTATATAATGAGGCAGGCTTCACGGTGATGTCCTTAATGCCTGTAGCATACTGCTCGGCGGTAACCATCTTCATCTCGGATGGAGCTGAAGAAGAAACAGAAAGATACCAGCTGTTGGCAGGGATAGCCAAAACACTCAAGTTATCTCCATTACTATCCTCCTGATCGATATTCACAGAAGTGAGCGCATCCTTCGAGGTAGTCATAGCGATATAGCCATAAGAGTTGGCTGAGAATGCTCGCATACTGGAAGCATCAAATTTCACTGAGTTGAAATGACCAGACCAAGGATTACCAATACAGAAGTAAACTCCCTTCACCTGGGTAGCCAAATCAGATGGCACAGCTGCATCGCTTACAACAGGTTTTACCTGATTCTTGCTGACATCAGTAGAAGTACATTCTATCAGCACAGGGGTCTTTGCAGGAATGGTACCTGTCAACTCCTTGATGATGATCACACCTTCCTTCTCAATCACCTTAGTTACATAGTATGCCTTCATACCAGCACCCAGCGTATAAGGATAACCGGCAAAGACGGCTGCGTAATGCTTATCACCAACAGTTACGGTTGGTTTTACACCAATGTAGTTATCGGATGTATTGATAGGCGTAATATTCCAAGTACTATAAGTACCCGTAGTAGTTACATAGCTCACCGCCTTGCTTGATTTCTTATCGGTAAGCGTGATACGCTGACCACTATCCTGCTGCCAAGCCTTGTAGTAATTGCCAACCGGAGAGAGGTAGATGTAATACTGGATAATACCATAAAGGCTGGTTCCCTGACCTACCACATTATAGCTATTACCGCTGATATGATCCAGATAGAACACGCTTCCCGGGTCATGCGAGATGTCCTCCCAAATAGAACTGGTAGCCATAGCGCCACAATCCGCACTGGTAGAAGCGAAGTTGACTCCTCTACTATGGTTGTCGGAAAGAGACATATATCTACCGGTAGAAACATTCTTCACACGGTAGTAGCCAGCTCCATTCAACTGCGCCTGAGCACCGAGCATGGTAGCACAACCCAAGAGGAGCAGAAACAATCTTTTCTTCATTCTAATACTGTTTAGTTACAAAAAAATAACCGGTCTCCAAAGCTTACATAGTAAGAATAAAGATCGGTTATAATATTTAATGAACTATTTAATTCTATATAGAGCTAAATTACTTAGCAATACAGATTGTAACACGGTTCATATCGTTCTCCTCGAAAGGCTGAACGCGGCAACCCTTAGACTCCTTGATCATGCGGCTCTTAGCAACACCCTTAGCTGCGAGTGTGTTGTAAACAGTCTGAGCACGGCGAGCAGCAATCTTATCGTTGAATGCAGCAGAACCTGTACCCTTATCTGCATAACCAGTCAAAGTGATCTTAGCATCTGGGTTCTCCTTCATGTACTCTACGATCTCAGCGATCTTAGTAGTCTGAGACTTAGCGATGTTTGTGTTACCGATTGGGAAGAAGATATCACGACGGAAGTTCTCCTCAACTACCTTAGACTCAACCTTAGGAGCTGGAGCTGGAGCTGGCTTCTCGATGATACGCTCGATGATCTTCTCTACTGGCTTTGGAGCAGGGATTACCTTAGTTGTATGAGTCTCACCAAGAGCAACCTTTACACCTACCAATGCGTTGAAGTACCAGTCTGGGTTACCAGCCTTCTTTGAATTGTACTTGTCGCTCAATGTGTTAGCAGAAAGCTCAACGCCCAACTTAACGCGATCGCTTACGCGGAAGTCAACGTTAGCACCTACACGTGCAACGAAACGAGTCTTTGTACCATCCCAAAGGTTCTCCAATGGAGTAGCACCGTACTTCAGAGCTTCAGTAGCTGCTTCACTCTTCAAGATAGCAGCCTTAGCATCAGCAGCCTCGTCATTACCCCAAGCGATGTTAGCGCCGATACCACCGAATACGCCAACCTCAACCAAACGGTCTGGGTTGTACTCGCAGAAGAGGTTTGTGAGATTGAATGTAGCGTCAACCATAGGAGCTACATAGTTCCACTTCCACTTATAAACGTTGCCAGCCACGTTCTGACCAGCCTTGCTCTGCCATGCATTCAAAGAGAAGCGAGCGCCTACAACCTTATTGAAGTTATAACCTACGCCTACCTGAGCATTTGGAGACAACAACTTACCGAAACCGATCTCACCCAATGTGTACTGGCCACCAATCTGAGCCTGTGCATACCAATGTGGAGTGAAGACATTTACAGTCTTATCTGCTTCCTGAGCTGACGCACTAACGCAACTCAAAGCAACAACACCTGACAGTATTACCTTATTTAATTTCATAATCTTTAATCTAATTATATTAAAATATTGTTTTTAAGATTTGGTCAGCGGCAAGCAAGCTTGCCACCAACGATTTTTTTCTTAAATTACTCTACATCAACGTTAAATGTCTTCTCAACCTCAATACCTGAGTAGTCAATAGCCTTGTAAACGATAGTGTACTTACCAGCCTTTGTAGCATTGAAGATTACCTTGTTGATTGAACCATCGAATGGCTCAGCAGCAGAAGTAGTACCATCAGCCAAAGTTACAGTAGCACCCTTCTCCAAAACAGAGATAGACTTCTTGTAAGCTGGAGCCAAGAGCTCAGCTGTCCAAGATGTAGCATAAAGAATAGTAGCACCTGTACCTACGAAACGAGTACCAAGACGACCACCGATTGTGCTAAGAGTGTTAGGGTTGCCATTCTGATCAACATAAAGGATTGTTGGCTGCAACAACTTATTAGCGCTACCAATCTTAGAAGAAACCTTTGACAACAATGGGTTAACCTTAGCGATTACATTCTCCCACTTGGTATCTACCTTGCCGAGAACATCCTTAATTGGCTGCAACTGATCTGCAATCTGTCCATTTGCAGTAGCCAAGAGGTCAGCAATTGTTGTATCCTTTGTCTTGATAGAATAAATTCTCTCAACTATGTTATCATCATCCTTAGCAAAAACCTGTGTCTCAAGAGTAGAATTCTCCAAAGTCTTATATACATGACCACGGTTGATTACCTTAAGCGTTGCAGTTGAAGCATCCCATGCTACCTGAGCATCGTTATAGATAACAACATCATTACCTACCTGCTCACAGTACATTGTGTTAGAAGCAATCAAAGTATAAGTATAGAACTCATCAGCCTTATCGTAAGTAATCTTAACATCAAGAGCCTTAGCAATCTTCTCCAACTCTGTTGACAAAGAAGGCAAACGGAAGTTCTCTACAGCCCAACCAGAGAGCTTGTCAAGAGTAGCATTGTCCTTCAAGAAGTTGAAAGAAACTGGCTTAACAGCGAAAGCAGCGATATCATAGTCACTAACCGCATGCTTAACTGTCTTTTTGAGCTCAAGATTCCTTGTATCTGGATTATACAAGTAATACTCAGCCTTAACACCGTAAGCAGTCAACACAGGAATGTTCTTATACAAAGCAGAAGCAATCAAGCTCAAATCCAAATCATTGCTCTCTGGATTCATCAACTCGTTAAGAGCATTCTTAGCTGCAGCAGCCAAAGCACCCTTATCAAATTCAACGCCATCGTTCTGAGGATCAGAAGCAATAACAGGAATCTGATAGAAACCGTTAGCAGAAACAGTAGCTGCCTTTGTTCCAAAAGTCAACACCTTATCAGTATTGTCGATATCACCGAGTTTGAAGCCCTTAGCTGGCTCACCCTGGCTGTTAACCAACTCTACCTTAACCAAAGAAGGATCAATCTCTGTTGGGTTCAAAGAAACATAGAGGTAACCAGCATTACCGCCCTTACCGAGCACCTGATTAGATTTTACATTCCAATCCCCGTCACCTTCTGCAGCAACACCATAGAAAGAAGAAGCCAACTTCAAATTCAAACCGGTGAATGAAGCATTCCAATAACCAGTTACAGGATTCTCTGTTGCATTAACAGTAATACCATCAAGCTTCTGCTCAAGCAAGGTATTGAGTGCGCTATTCAAGCTACCAGAAACAGAATCAAGACGATGATTCAAAGCGTCTGTAATCTTCTTAGCAGCGATAGAATCTGTCAAACGCAATCTCTCAAGAGCAGAGACACGAGAATCAACTCCTTCTACATCTCCCTTAAGATTCTTGTAAGCCTCAGAACCCTGGATAGCTGCCTCGAAGCGCTCCTTATCAGCATAAACACCATCCTTGATAACGTCCATGTTTGCCTGGATACGAGCATCAATAGCAGATGCCAAATCAGGGTTGGTCTCCTTCAACTCGCCCAACCACTTGTTCAATTCGGTCAGTTTTGCGATCTGAGAAACGCTAGTGTCGTAAGCACTGTCGCTTTCGTGATCTGTACAAGATACGAAAGTGCTAGCTCCACCCACCAAGAGGGCAGAGAAGAGCAAAATACTAGTTAATTGTCTTTTCATTTTTTATAAAAAATTTAATTAAACTTATGTTGTCTAACTCATTATATATTTTAGAAAGGTCAAGCTCGACGAAGTAGCCAGTGTATGTTGTTGACTTAGGTCTTGCCGTCACTCTCCTACTTTAAACATTCTTAGTTTCCAATTTTATCGTTACCAATTTGTATATATACCGCTGCAAAGGTAAAGTTTTTTTTTTGAATTAGAAAGTTTTCTCCCTATTATTTTTAGCAAAATGCCTTAAATTTTAAATATTTTAAGTTTTCTCCCCTCTTTTCTCCCCCTTTTCTCCTCCATTTTACCACAATGATAACGTTTACACGAAAATATCCTTGTCAATTCGATTGATTCACATCAATCTATTTAAGAAATATACGACACATACGCCATGTATGCCACACACGATACATACGCACCACACGCCCTGAAAGCCCCACCCGCCCTGAAAGGGCAGAAGCTCCTAGCCCAGGGCATCGCCCTGGGTTATTTTGGACGTAAACCAGTCGCCCTGTAAGGGCAAAAGCTTTGTATATAGCCTGATATTTGAAAGCTTTTGCCCTTACAGGGCGCTTTGCTGACTGCAAGCATACCCAGGGCGATGCCCTGGGCTAGGAGCTTCTGCCCTTTCAGGGCGTGTGGGGCTCACTTTCGAAACTTGAGTAAGTAATTTATAATTAGGAATATAATGATATTAGTCTGCTGCGTGCTTTTGTCTCTTTCGGCAAAAGCCCAGCAGACTTTTTCGCTTTTCCCGAAGGCTGGCGACAAGTATTGGCAGAAGCAGGTGCTGGTGGCGATGCGCAACGATTATATCCGGTTGGGCAATCTCTATCAGAAGAAACCTTGGAATGCCATTCCTGCTGAAACTTTTGCCGAGTTCCGAACCAATGGTAACCGTACCCGATACGAGGAGGCTAGCTATATATATAAGGTGGAAACTGCAGCACAGAAGAAGATGTTCCATGGCGCCGACTATGTATTTGTGGCAGATATGTGGAATCCGAAGCATTTGAGCGACAGTCGTCACCTCTGGGTGCCTATTTCCTGGGAAAATGGTGTTCCAAAACAAAAAAATGATAAAAAACACGGTCGCTCTGCTCGTTTCTTAATTATTTTAATTACATTTGCAGCTTGAAATGATAATACTGCAATCATCGTTGTTTAATAGAATTCAACAAACTGACAAAATTGCAACTATCTGTGAATATGATAAATATCTTAATACAAAACTATAATAGTAATGAATAAAAGACTGTTCGTAACATTGAGTATGGCAGGATTGGCAATGGTGGCCTTTGGTGCAAGAAAACCGAAGGCTGCCATTAAGTCGTCTGTAAAGACGGTAGCCATCCAGCAGCCTACTTTCACAGAGTGGCACGACCTCCAAGTGAATGAAATCAATCGTTTGCCTCTGCACACAATGCACTTCGCTTACGATCCTAACGACTTCCCTGGAACAGGTGCTGAGTATCTTGACAAGAAGAAGAGTATGAACTACCTGTCGCTCGAGGGCACATGGAAGTTCAACTGGGTAGCCAATGCTGATGAGCGCCCTACGGATTTCTACAAGACCGATCTTGATGACTCTAAATGGAACAACATCCAGATGCCAGGCAACTGGGAGATGTTGGGCTATGGCCAGCCAGAGTATGTAAACGTGGGCTTCGCATGGCGCGGCCACTTCGACCAGCAGCCACCAGCTGTTCCTACCAAGGACAACCACGTAGGTTCCTATCGCCGTGAAATCAATATCCCATCCAACTGGGATGGCAAGCGCGTCATCGCTCACTTCGGTAGTGTAACCTCCAACATCTATCTCTATGTTAACGGAAAGTTTGCCGGTTATGCAGAGGATAGCAAGGTTGCCGCAGAGTTTGATATCACTCCTTTCCTGAAGAAGGGCAAGAACCTCATCGCCTTCCAGACATTCCGCTGGTGTGATGGTTCATGGTGTGAGGATCAGGACTTCTGGCGCCTGAGCGGTCCGGCTCGTGAGAACTATCTCTATGCCCGCTCTAAGGAGCATCGTCTGCTCGACGTCCGTGTAGAGACAGAGTTGAAGAATAATTATAAGGATGGTGCCCTCAACATCACAGCCAAGTTGCAGGGCAATACCCTGGCATACTTCGGCCTTTACGACCCGGATGGCAAGGAGGTAATCGTTACAGGTACCGATAATGTAAGAAATGGTGTGGCTAAGTATCAGCTCCGTGTGAAGAACGTTCGCAAGTGGAGTGCTGAGACTCCTAACCTCTATACCCTCGTTGTTTCTCCTATCCAGAATGGCGGTATGTACTTGCCATACGAGATTGTACAGGTAAAGGTAGGTTTCCGCAAGGTGGAGATCAAGAACAAGCAGTTCCTGGTCAATGGCCAGCCTGTTCTCCTGAAGGGTGCCGACCGTCATGAGATGGATCCTGATGCGGGCTACAACGTAAGTGAGCAGCGCATGATTCAGGACATCATGATGATGAAGCGCATGAACATCAATGCCGTTCGTACCAGCCATTATCCTAACGATCCTCGCTGGTATGATCTCTGCGACAAGTACGGATTGTATGTTGTGGCAGAGGCTAACCAGGAGAGCCATGGTTTCCAGTATGGCGACGATGCGGCTGCCAAGAAGCCTGAGTTTGCCAAGCAGATCATGGAGCGCAACCAGCACAATGTGTCTATGTTCTACAACCATCCTTCCATCGTAACATGGAGCATGGGTAACGAGACCGTGATGGGCGACAACTTCCTCAAGGCTTACAAGTGGATCAAGAGCCAGGACAAGACCCGCCCTGTTCAGTACGAGCAGGCTGGCCGTGGCGAGGGTACAGATATCTTCTGCCCTATGTACTACTCTGTGGCAGCTTCCGAGAAGTATGCCAAGGATCCAAACAGTCCGATGCCGCTCATCCAGTGTGAGTACAACCACACCATGGGTAACTCTGGCGGTAACCTGAGCGATTACTGGGATCTGATCCGCAAGTATCCTATCCTCCAGGGTGGTTTCGACTGGGATTTCGTAGATCAGGCATTGCACCGCAATATCGTGAAGCCTATGAGCATCCTGCCTTACAAGATGAACAATGAGGAGCTTCGCAAGATAGAATATTGCTACGGTGGTGATTACAACAAGTATGATCCTAGCGACAATAACTTCAACTGTAATGGTATCATCGGTCCAGACCGTCAGATGAACCCTCATGCTTACGAGGTGGCTTATCAGTACCAGAACATCTGGGCCAAGATGGTGAATGCCGAGACAGGCGAGGTAAGCGTACACAATGAGAACTTCTTCCGCGACCTGAGCAACTATGCATTGGCATGGAGCCTGGAAGAGGATGGCGTAGAGACTCAGAATGGCACCATCGCCGACCTCGATGTTCCTGCACAGCAGACCAAGAACTTCACCATCCCTTACGACAAGAGCAAGATCAAGGGCAAGGAGGTATTCCTCAACATCGACTTCCGCCTGAAGGAGGCTGAACCATTGCTCACAGCCGGTCAGGTGATGGCTTATGCCCAGCTGCCGGTAGTTACCAAGCAGGCTTGCTCTGGCGACTGCAGCAAGATGCTGGCTCAGGGACATGGCAAGAAGAAGATGAAGCTGGCTGCCAAGAAGGATAATGTGGTAGCTGTTACCACCCCTAACCTCACCTTCAAGATCGACCGTTCTACCGGTCTTATCTCTGAGTATGCTTACAATGGCAAGTCATTGCTCGGCGAGGGTGGTACCTTGAAGCCAAACTTCTGGCGTGCTCCTACCGACAACGATATGGGTGCAGGTCTTCAGAAGAAGTTCAAGGCTTGGAAGAACCCTCAGATGAACCTGAAGAACATCGACGTGAAGAAGGACAAGAAGACCAACTCGGTAACAATCCTCACATCATTCGATATGCCGGAGGTTCAGGGTCAGATGGATATCACCTACGTAGTATTCGCCAATACAGGTGCCGTGAAGGTAACAGAAGACTTCAAGGCTACAGAGGGTGCTAAGGTAAGCGATATGTTCCGTTTCGGTATGTTGATGCAGATGCCATACACCATGGAGAAGAGCAACTACTACGGTCGTGGTCCTATCGAGAACTACTCAGACCGCAAGGACTGCATGCGCATCGGTGTTTACACAGATGATGCCGACAACCAGTACTTCCCATACATCCGTCCACAGGAGAGTGGTACCAAGAGCGATATCCGCTGGTGGAAGCAGACCGATGCCACAGGCTTGGGCTTGCAGGTGAAGAGCTGCACTCCATTCTATGCCAGCGCTATCCACTTCGATACCGAGGAGCTCGACGATGGCGACGACAAGGAGCAGCGTCACAGCTTCGACCTGAAGAAGTCTAAGTTCACCAACCTCTTCCTCGATTCTGCCCACATGGGTGTAGGCGGCGAGAACTCTTGGGGTGCTTGGCCTTTGGAGAAGTATCGTGTACATTATGGCAACAAGACCTTCACATTTACCCTCATTCCACAGGGTAAATAGTAGAAAAACAGCGATTTGAGCGAAAATCCAATATATTTAAACAGAAAATCCACCTCATTTGGGGTGGATTTTTTGTATCTTTGCATCGGTATTCTGATACGTTATGCGTATTATATATAGAAATATAAACAAACCTACAAAACAACAATAACAAAGCAATATGAGAAAAGCTAAAATTTTCGCAGCAATGCTGATGGCGATGTCTTCTCTCGGAGCATTCGCACAGCATCAGTTTATGGTTCAGGCCAACAAGCCTGGTGTAGAAATCCAGCCAACCATGTATGGTATCTTCTTCGAGGATATCAACTTCGGTGCCGATGGCGGTCTCTATGCAGAGATGGTGGAAAACCGTTCTTTCGAGTTCCCACAGCGCCTGATGGGATGGAATACATTCGGCAATGTAACCCTCAGCGACGTGAAGCCTGCCTTCGACCGCAACCCTCATTATGTAACTCTCGAGAGTGCCGGTGCGCGTGAGAAGCAGACCGGTTTGGAGAACCGCGGTTTCTTCGGTATGGGCTTGAAGAAGGATATGAAGTACGATTTCACCGTTTATGGCCGTCTTCATCTCATCGATGGCAAGCAGGGCAAAATCCGTGTGGAGCTGGTCAATTCCAAGAATGATGTCATTGCCAAGCAGGTCATCAACATCACCAACAACAAGTGGCAGAAGCTTACAGCTACCCTGACCTCTCCTCAGACCGATGCCAAGGGTTTGATGCGCGTATATCTGGAGAAAGGTTCTGAGAGCGTAGATCTCGACCACATCTCTCTCTTCCCAGAAGATAACTGGAATGGTCTCCGTGCCGATCTTGTACAGGATCTTGCCGACCTGAAGCCAGGCATCTTCCGTTTCCCTGGCGGATGTATCGTAGAGGGAACCGATCTCGATACCCGTTATGAGTGGAAGAACTCCGTGGGTGCTCCTGAGAACCGTCCTCTGAACGAGAACCGCTGGAGAGATACCTTCACACATCGCCTTTTCCCTAACTACTATCAGTCTTTGGGCTTGGGCTTCTACGAGTACTTCCTCCTTTCTGAGAAGATTGGTGCTGAGCCATTGCCAATTCTCTCTGTAGGTCTGGCTTGCCAGTACCAGAACGATGATAAGGATCCTAATGCGCATGTAGCTGTCAAGGATCTTCAGAGCTATATCGACGATGCACTCGACCTCATCGAGTTCGCCAATGGACCTGTCACCTCCAAGTGGGGTAAGCTCCGTGCCGACATGGGGCATCCTGCTCCATTCAATCTGAAGCAGATTGGTATCGGTAACGAGCAGTGGGGACCTATGTATCCTGAGCGCTTGCAGAAGTTCATGGAGCAGATTCATGCCAAGTATCCAAAGATCAAGATTTGCGGTTCATCAGGTCCATCTTCCGACGGCAAGGATTTCGACTATGGTTGGGAGCAGATGCGCAAGTTGGGCGTAGATATGGTAGATGAGCATTACTACAAGAGCCCTGAGTGGTTCCTCAGCAACGCCAGCCGTTACGACAAGTACGACCGCAAGGGTCCTAAGGTATTTGCCGGCGAGTATGCAGCTCATGCCGAGCACAAAGCTAACTCTTGGGAGGCTGCGCTTTCAGAGGCTGCCTTCATGACTGGTTTGGAGCGCAATGCCGATGTAGTTTATCAGGCTACCTATGCTCCTCTCTTCGCTCATGTAGAGGGATGGCAGTGGCGTCCAGACCTCATCTGGTTTGATAATCTCAGCTCAGTGCGTTCTGCCAACTACTATGTTCAGCAGCTCTACGGCGAGAACAAGGGTACCAACGTATTGAAGCTTACCGAGAACGGCAAGGCTGTAGCTGGCGAGAATGGTCTCTATGCCACAGCTTGTTTCGACAAGGCTACCAAGAGCTACATCGTGAAGATTGCCAATACCTCTAACGAAGAGAAGGAAATCAACGTTACCTTCAATGGCATCAAGAAGTTGAATCCTGGCAAGATGACTGTTCTTCATGCTGATGATATCCAGGCAGAGAACAAGATCGACAACAAGAACGTGGTTGTTCCTGTTGTATCAGATGCTCAGGCTAACGGCAACGTCTTGAATGTGAAGATGAAGGCGAACAGCTTCGTAGTATATAGATTCTAAGTTTAGTTTTAAAGTTTATGTAGTGTATTACCATTAAGGTAGAAAGATGATGAATCCCTTGCAGCAGCAATGTTGCAAGGGATTTTTCTGGAGCACCAGCATAATCCAGTGTCTATAGAAAGCTACTTTCAAATACCTGTATGGTAGAAGTTTTTCTTGAAAAGTTTTGGAGATTAGGAGATAAAGTATTATCTTTGCCCTCAGATTGTGTGTCCTGAGACAGAAGGTGAAGGGATTTGTACCCTATCCACGTCTAGGTTAATAAAGAATATAAACTAATAAACAAAAGAGTTAAGTACGAAGAGCCGTGTGATGGGAGACTGTCAAGCACGGTTCCGAGAGAAGGGAGGGTGAAATTCCCTCTACTTACTCGACATAAAATGGCAGCAATATGAAATATCCTATAGGAATACAGGACTTCGAACAAATCATAGAAGATGATTATGTTTATCTCGATAAGACGGCATTGGTCTATGACTTAGTGACTAAAGGTAAAATATACTTTCTGAGTCGTCCACGACGATTTGGAAAGTCATTGCTCGTTTCTACCTTGAAGTGTTATTTTGAAGGCAAGAAGGAGTTGTTCAAGGGGCTTGCCATCGACAAGCAGGAGAAGGAGTGGAAGCAATATCCAGTGTTCCACCTCGACTTTAATGGTAATAACTTTACTAATCCTGGTGTGTTGGAACAAACACTGATGTCTTTTGTGGAAAGACAAGAAGCAATTTATGGAAAGGATGAGTATAGTGTAACTTTGGGGGATAGATTTGTAAGTGTATTGAAGGAGGCTCATCGGAAGACTGGTCTCCGTGCTGTTGTGCTGATAGATGAATACGACAAGCCATTGCTGGATGTGCTTGATACGAATATTAAGACAACGATTGATGGTCAGGAGCGATTGCTCGAGGACTGGCATCGTGAAATCTTGAAAGGTTTCTATAGTGTCTTTAAGGCTGCCGATGCTTATTTACAGTTTGTCTTGCTCACTGGTGTCACCAAGTTTTCGCAGGTGAGCGTGTTTAGTGGTTTCAACCAGCCTAACGACATCAGTATGGATGAGCATTATGAGGCACTTTGTGGCATTACGGAAGAGGAGTTGTATTCTACTTTCGAGGAACAGATTAAAGCAATGGCTGTGAGATATAAGACCACAGAGGAAGGAATGAAGCACAAGCTGAAGAGGAAGTTTGATGGTTACCACTTCAGTCCCAATATGCTTGATATCTACAATCCTTTCAGCATCTTGAATGCCTTTGGCAAGAATAGGCTGGATGATTATTGGTTCCGCACAGGTTCGCCAACTTATCTGGTTCGTTTGTTGACGCATTTCGACGAAAATATCAACGAAATCGTCAATAAGTATTATCCTGTAAGCAGCTTTATTGACTATAAGGCAGACAAAGAGGCACCTCTGCCAATGATTTATCAGAGCGGTTATCTTACCATCAAGGATTGGGAAATGGATACTAATTCCTATCTTCTGGATTTTCCGAATGATGAGGTAAAACATGGTTTTTTGACCATGTTGGCAACAAGTTATTTGAAACCTTCAGAATCTACGGATGCATGGGTTGTCCAGGTTGTAAAAGTAATGAAAGAAGGCGATTGCAAGGAATTGGAGAATCTCTTGACTTCTTTCTTTGCCAGCATTCCATACACGCAGCGTCGCAAGGATGATGAAAGAGAGAAGGAACGTTATTTCCAATATACATTCTATCTCGTATTGAGAATGATTAGCTGTTTCACGGTCTTTATCGAAAAGCAGCAAAGCGAAGGTAGGGTAGATTGCGTGGTAGAGACACAGAATTATATCTACATCTTCGAGTTCAAACGTGATGGTTCGGCAGAGGAAGCCCTGAAGCAGATAGAGGAAATGGGCTACGCCA
>OKVK01001141.1_pt1 | contig 14441 bp, 10 predicted proteins | sample 1604771 | NCBI WGS metagenome assembly OKVK01 (sample SAMN01760906, study PRJEB22395) | human gut metagenome | reverse complement strand
TTTATACCGGACTTGACAGCGAGGAAAGCTCGCAGGCATGATGAGCGTGAGCAGACATTAAACCAGATGCTTGTTGAGATGGACGGTTTTGGCGTCAATGAGGGCATTATTGTCATGGCGGCAACGAACCGTGTGGATATTTTAGACCCGGCTATCATGCGTCCGGGACGTTTTGACCGCAAAGTGTATGTCGGTCGTCCGGATATCGGCGGCAGGGAGGAGATTCTTGCCGTGCATGCTAAAAATAAACCGCTTGGTGATGATGTGGACTTAAAACAGATCGCACAGACAACCGCCGGATTTACCGGAGCTGATCTGGAAAATCTTCTGAATGAGGCGGCGATCATAGCGGCGAAGGATGACCGTGCTTACATGATGCAGGCAGATATCAAGAGAGCATTTATCAAGGTTGGTATCGGTGCGGAGAAGAAGAGTCGTGTCATCTCTGACAAAGAGAAACGGATTACCGCATATCATGAAGCGGGTCATGCGATTCTGTTTCATGTACTTCCGGATGTGGGGCCGGTCTATACCGTATCCATCATTCCGACCGGAGTAGGGGCAGCAGGTTATACCATGCCGCTTCCGGAGAAAGACGAGATGTTTAATACCAGAGGCAGAATGATCCAGAATATTGTGGTGGATCTGGGAGGCCGTGTAGCTGAGGAGCTGGTATTTGATGATATCACCACAGGTGCATCTCAGGATATTAAACAGGCAACTTCCATTGCCAGATCTATGGTGACCAAATACGGTATGTCTGAGAAACTGGGTCTGATCAGCTATGGAAGCGATGAAGAGGAAGTCTTTATCGGACGCGATCTGGCACACGACAGAGGATATGGTGAGCAGGTGGCAGGCGAGATTGACCGTGAGGTCAAAGAGATCATCGACAGCTGCTATGCACAGGCAAAGGATATTATCATGAAGTACCGTTCCGTATTGGATGCCTGCGCAGAGCTTCTTCTGGAAAAAGAGAAGATAGGAAGAGAAGAATTTGAAGCTCTGTTTCCGTCAGAAGAAACAGAAACCTAAAAAATACTGTGCAAAATACACAAAATTGAAATGTGATTTTTGTGATGTTTGTGCACACTTCGGTTGGGGAATATGCTATTATACTAACTGTAAAAACCCCCAATACATTATATAGTTTTTGCTACACCCCATAAGAAACAAGAAATACCTTCTCCTAAAAAAGACAGCACTACCCCCGCTGTCTTTTTTACTGTCCTTTTTTAAGGGAACAGGATATAATAGAATAAAAGGCAGGGGGCAGCAGTGTTATGTGGGGAAACGAAAAATTCAATCAGAAAGCTCTGTTCAGTGATGAAAGCGGAAATTACAGAAAACCGGCAGAACCGGACAGAGGAGAACGGGTGGAGATTAAATTTCGAACCGCCCGGAACGATGTGGATCTGGTATACCTGATCTGCGGAAATCAGAAGACAGCCATGGAAAAAACATATTCAAAAGATATGTTTGATTACTATGTCTGTGCTTTGGGACCGCTGGAAGGACCGGTCCACTATTTTTTTGAGATTATTGCAGGAAATCAGAGATGTTTTTATAACAAACTGGGAGTGACGGAAGATCTGCAGGAAGCGTACGCATTCCGGATTCTGCCGGATTTTCACACGCCGGACTGGGCGAAGGGCGCAGTTATGTACCAGATCTTCACAGACCGGTTCCGGAACGGAGAGCCGTCAAATGATGTGGAAGACCGTGAGTATTTTTATACCGGACGGTATGTACACAAAGTAAAGGACTGGGAGAAGCTGCCGGATGCCTATGATGTCCATACTTTTTACGGAGGAGATCTTCCGGGCGTGAGGGAGAAACTCGATTATCTGCAGGAGTTGGGAATCGAGGTACTGTATCTGAATCCTATCTTCGTGTCACCGTCCAATCACAAGTATGATACGCAGGATTATGATTATATCGATCCACATCTGACGGTGATCGCGGAAGACGGCGGAGAGTGTCTGACAGAAGGAGATCTGGATAACAGCCATGCGGCCAAATATCAGAAACGGGTGGTGGATAAGAAAAACCTGGATGCCAGCAATGCGTACTTTGCAGAGTTTGTGAAAGAAGTGCATGCCCGCGGCATGCGGATTATTCTGGATGGAGTCTTCAATCACTGCGGCTCCTTCAATAAATGGCTGGATCGGGAATGTCTGTATGAAGGTGACGGCACATATGAAAAGGGAGCGTATGTATCTGCCAGCAGCCCTTATCGGGATTTTTTCAAATTTAATAATGAGCATGAATGGCCGTATAATCCATACTATGACGGCTGGTGGGGGCATGATACGCTGCCGAAGCTGAATTATGAGCAGTCTCCCAATCTGCGGGAGTATATCCTCCATATTGCGGAGAAATGGCTGAAACCTCCTTACAGCGTGGATGGCTGGAGACTGGATGTGGCGGCAGATCTTGGCTATTCGGAAGCCTATAATCATGATTTCTGGAGAGCATTCCGGCAACGGGTGAAGAAGACAAATTCAGAGGCGTTGATTCTGGCAGAGCATTATGGAGACTGCAGTGCGTGGCTTCAGGGAGACCAGTGGGATTCGGTTATGAACTATGATGCGTTTATGGAGCCGATCACTTGGTTTTTAACAGGTATGGAGAAACACAGTGATGACAGGCGGGATGACCTCTATGGCAATGCAGGAGCCTTTCAGGATGCCATGCTCCGGAACATGGCGCGTTTTTGTGAACCTTCACTGGAGACGGCCATGAATGAACTGTCCAATCACGACCATTCCCGGTTTCTTACCAGGACCAACCGCAAGGTAGGGAGAATTCATACACTGGGGGCAGCTGAGGCTTCTGAAGGCATCCGTAAAGGCGTGATGAAAGAAGCAGTGGTATTTCAGATGACCTGGGTGGGATGTCCCACTGTGTATTACGGAGATGAGGCAGGATTATGCGGATTTACTGATCCGGATAACCGGAGAACCTATCCATGGGGGCGGGAAGATCAGGACCTTTTGACATTTCACCGGGAAATGATCCGTATTCGAAAAGAACATCCGGTGTTGAGATATGGTTCCACCCGGTTTCTGACCATGGAGGAACAGTTTATCAGCTATGGACGGTTCGATGGGCGTGAAACGATCCTTGTGCTTATGAATAATGCCCAGGAAGAACGAAAGGTGGAGATTCCTGTCTGGATGGCAGAAGTGCCGGAAGAGGCGAAACTGGAATGCCTGATGGAAACCAGTGAAACAGGATATTCCACGAAAAATGACAGGTATCCGGTACGGAATGGAATTCTGTCCCTGACGGTTCCGGGCGTTTGTGGAATGGTCCTTCACATTTGTTCCTATATTGGGTAAGATGTACTCTTTCCCGGCAGAATCATGCATCTATTTTGGTGAAAATGACCTTGAATCGTTTGAAAAGATATCCGTGCTATGGTATGATAAAACATAATGGGTCCGGATAGGAAAAGTGTGAAGATACCGGACGATAAGAAGCAGGAGGGTAAGACTGATGAGCGATGTAAAGAATACAATTGTAAATGGAAAAGCAGTATTGGGAATCGAGTTTGGTTCCACCAGAATCAAAGCAGTGCTGGTGGATGAGAACAATATGCCGATTGCATCCGGCGATCATGACTGGGAGAACCGGCTGGAGAATGGCGTGTGGACATATACGCTGGAGGATATCTGGACCGGGCTGCAGGACTGCTATCAGAAGATGACAGAAGATGTAAAGGAAAAATATGGTGTGGCAGTGGAGAAGCTGGCAGCCATCGGATTCAGTGCCATGATGCATGGATACCTGGCATTTGACAAAGAAGGCAATCTTCTGGTACCGTTCCGCACCTGGAGAAATACCATTACCCAGGAAGCCTCCGAGGCGCTGACGAAGGTATTTAACTTCCATGTACCGCAGCGTTGGAGCATTGCACATCTGTATCAGGCAATTTTAAATGGAGAAGAGCATGTACCGCAGGTAGACTTCTTTACCACACTGGATGGCTATATTCACTGGCAGCTGACCGGAGAAAAAGTACTGGGTGTAGGAAGCGCTTCCGGCATGTTCCCGATTGACTCCACCATCAAGGATTATGATAAAGCAATGATTCAGAAATTTGATGAGCTGGTTGCACCGAAGGGATTCCCGTGGAAACTGGAGCATCTGCTCCCGAAGGTTCTGCTGGCAGGTGACAAAGCCGGTGTGCTGACCGAAGAGGGAGCTAAGAAGCTGGATCCGACCGGAACTCTTCAGGCAGGCTGCCCGTTATGCCCGCCGGAAGGTGACGCCGGAACCGGTATGGTAGCCACCAACAGTGTGAAACAGCGCACTGGTAATGTATCTGCAGGTACCTCCGTATTTGCCATGATCGTACTGGAGAAAGCATTAAAGAGGGTGCATGAGGAGATCGATATGGTAACGACTCCGAGCGGAGATGCAGTTGCCATGGTACACTGCAACAACTGTACCTCTGATCTGAATGCATGGGTGAATATTTTCAAAGAATTTGCAGAGAGCTTCGGCATTGATGTAGATATGAATAAACTGTTCGGAACTCTTTACAACAAAGCACTGGAAGGTGATAAAGACTGCGGCGGACTGCTGGCATACAACTATTTCTCCGGAGAGCATATTACCGGATTTGAAGAGGGACGTCCGATGTTCGTTCGTACTCCGGACAGTAAATTCAGTCTGGCAAACTTTATGCGTGCCAATCTTTACACCTCTCTTGGCGCACTGAAGGTAGGTCTTGATATCCTTCTGAAAGAGGAAGAAGTAGCCATTGACCGTATTACCGGACACGGCGGACTCTTTAAGACCAAAGGTGTTGGACAGAAGATTCTGGCAGCTGCCATGGATGCAACGGTATCTGTTATGAAGACGGCAGGAGAAGGCGGCGCATGGGGAATTGCCCTCTTAGCCTCCTACATGGTAAATAAAGACGCAGGAGAAGCACTGGAAGATTATCTGCAGAACAAAGTCTTCGGCGGAGACGAGGGTGAGAAGATGGATCCGGATCCGGAGGATGTAAAGGGCTTTGATGAGTTCATCAAGCGTTATCGTGCAGGATTCCCAATTGAGCGGGCAGCAGTTGACGCTCTGAAATGATTATGCAATAATAAGCCATAAACGAAGGCTGCCATAAGCTTAAAGTACCCATATGGGGCTTTCGCTTATGGCAGTTTTTTTATGGAGGAGTAACATGGAAAGAAAATGGTGGCATGATAAAATTGCCTGTCAACTTTATCCGAAGAGCTATCAGGATTCTGACGGAGACGGAATCGGTGATCTGAAGGGGATCATCAGCAGACTGGATTATTTGAAAGAACTTGGGATCGATATGGTCTGGCTGTCACCCATCTATGCGTCACCTTTTGTGGATCAGGGATATGACATTTCTGATTATTATAAGATCGCACCGGAATTCGGTACCATGGAAGACTTTGAAGAGTTGGTGGCCGGACTGAAAGCGCGGAATATGCACCTTATTATGGATCTGGTTCTTAATCACTGTTCTGATCAGCACGAATGGTTTCAGAAAGCGTTGAAAGATCCTTATGGTCCTTATGGTGATTATTTCTATTTCCGGAAAGGAAAGAATGGAAAAGCGCCGTCTAACTACCGCGCCTATTTCGGCGGCAGCATGTGGGAGCCGGTGCCTGGATGGGAGGATCTTTATTATTACCATTCCTTTGCCAGGGAGCAGCCGGATCTTAACTGGTATAATCCGGCAGTGACCAGGGAACTCTATCAAATGATTAACTGGTGGGCAGAAAAAGGGGTAGATGGCTTCCGGATTGATGCGATTATCAATATTCAGAAGGATCTGTCCTTCCCGGATTACGAGCCGGATGGTCCCGATGGTCTCTGTTCTGCAGACGTGGTGGTAAGTCATGCCTCCGGCATCGGAGAGATGCTGGAGGATCTGAAAAAGCATACCTTTGCCCTTCATGATTCTTTTACGGTCGGAGAAGTATTTAATGGAAAAGAAGAAGAACTGAGGGAATTCATCGGTCCTGACGGACATTTCTCTTCGATCTTTGATTTCTCGCAGCATTTACTCTGCCTGGGGAAACATGGATGGTATGAAGCGAAGCCTGTGGATTTTAAGACATGGAGAAGTACCATTTTTGCTTCCCAGGCGGAGGTGGAATCCTTCGGAAGGTATTCCAATATTATTGAAAATCATGATGAGCCGAGAGGTGCCAGCATGTTCCTGCCGGATTATGGGCAGAATGATGCCGGAGTTAAGATGCTGGGAACTGTCAGTGTTCTGCTCAGGGGAATTCCTTTTATTTATCAGGGACAGGAAATCGGTATGAAGAATGTCAGGAGAACCTCTATCGAGGAGTTCGATGATATCAGTACGAAGGATCAGTATGCAGAGGCGCTCGCAGCAGGGCTTGATGAGCAGGAGGCACTTGCTGCCTGCAACCGGTTGAGCAGGGACAATGCCAGAACCCCTATGCAGTGGAGCAGTGATAAAGAAGCCGGGTTTACAGAAGGAACACCATGGCTTGCGGTCAATCCGGATTACCAGAAGACGAATGTGGAAGCTCAGGAGAGAGATCCGGATTCCATCCTTCATTATTACCGGAAGCTGACGGCTCTTCGGAAAAATCCTGCGTACAAGGACACGTTTGTGTATGGCTGTCTGAAACCGGTGTATGAGGAGACCGGGCAGGTGATGGCTTATATCCGGGAATACGAGCATCAGAGGATTCTGGTGATGGGAAACTGGGGACAGGAGGCGGCAGAACTGGAACTTCCGGGTACGGTGAAAGAAGTGCTGCTCAGCAATCTGCCTGATGTGGTGCTGGATGGCCGTCAGCTTTGGCTTAAGAGCTGTCAGGCAGTGGTGTTACAGATGGAATAGAAGGGAGAGATTTGTGAAGATGGACAGAATCAAAGCGGCGGTGCTTTTTGACTGCGATGAGCGCCAGAGAGAAGAACTGGAAGCAGCAGGAAAAGATATGGTGGAATTCGTCTACGTGCCGGAGGATATGAGCAGAGAAGAGCGGCTGCCAATGTTAAAGCAGGCGCAGATTATCTTTGGACAGCCGGGACTTCGAGAGATCGCTCAGTGTGAAAATCTCCACTGGATTCAGATGAGCTGGGCGGGTACAGATATCTACACCGCACGAAACGGATTCCCGCGTGAAGTGGCGCTGACCAATGCCAGTGGCTGCTTTCATATCGTCATTCCGGAATATGTGATTGCAGTGCTGCTGGAACTTTGCAGAAATCTGAAAACATATGCAGTACAGCAACAGGAGAGAAAATGGAGTCCGATCCCTTCAGAGATGCTTCTCTATGGAAAGCGGGCACTGATTCTCGGTGCAGGAGATATTGGGACCGGCGTGGCAGAACGGCTTTGTGCGTTCGGTGTCAAAATAATCGGGATGCGAAAAACAGACCGGAACTATCCGGACTGCTATGATGGAATGATTACGCCGGATGAACTGGATCAGGAACTGCAGAAAGCAGATATTGTGATTAATTGTTTGCCGGGAACCGCAGCAACAAAAGGACTGTTGAATAAACATCGTTTATGTCTGATGAAGGAGAAGGCGTTCCTTGTCAACGTGGGAAGAGGAAATGTGATTGACACGGAAGCACTGGTCAGTGTTCTGAAAGATGGACATCTGGGAGGCGTAGCGCTGGATGTGGTTGATCCGGAACCATTGCCGGAAGATCATCCGCTCTGGCATATGGAGAAAGTAGTTCTCACACCCCACATTGCAGGTCGGAGCTTCGGTTTTTCCAAAGATACGGAAAATCGTATCGTGCATTTGTGGTGCCAGAATCTGAAACGGTATCTGGAAGGAAAAGAACTGGTGAACCGGGTCAGTTTTGAGACAGGTTATGCATCAAAATAGCTGAAAAACCTTTCAATGACTGGGAAAATTCGAAACTGCAAAAAAAGTTGAAAAAAATTAAAAAAAGTACTTGCATTTTTTCGTGGTATGTCCTATAATAACATTCGTTGGTTGACAACACACCAACAAAACAACAATTTAGGGCTATCGCCAAACGGTAAGGCAACGGACTCTGACTCCGTCATTTCAAGGTTCGAATCCTTGTAGCCCTGCTAGAATGAGAGTTTTCCTTGAAAAAGGAGAACTCTTTTTTTGTTCAAAATTTTGCCCTTTAAATAAAGCTGCCGGGAGCCGTGGAACTTCCCTCAGACAAAGCTGTCGGGAGCCGTGGAGTTCCCCTCTGACAAGACTGCCGGGAGCCGTGGAATTCCCCTCAGACAAAGTTGTCGGGAGCCGTGGGTCTATAGCGCGTCAGCCCCCCCTTTCAGTTCCTGTTTCTCGGCGCCACAACTAACTTTTGCAGGTGAAATGGGTCTGAAACGCAGATTGCTGATCGCGAGTTCCCCAGTTTTTGAAAAAGGCAGGAACTTTTGTAAGCAAGTTGGTGCTGAGCCCACGCCCCGGCGTGGACGGGGAAACGAGGATCTGAGACATTTTTATACAGATTTTGGTGAGGAATCAAGCTGAAGAGTTTTCCAGAGATGGGAAGCTCTTTTTTTACAAAATAATAATTTTTTTTGAAATGGGTGAAACTTTTTAATGGGGCCAGTGATCTAATAGATTGAAAATAGAAAATAATTTGCAGGAGGCAATAATTATGAAAAGAAAATTTGCAATGATGGTACTTGTAGCAATAATGGCAGCATCTATGATGACAGGTTGTGGTGCAAAGTCAGATAACGCAGGAGCAGCACAGCAGGAAGAAACTACACAGCAGGAAGGAACTGCAACAGAGGGACAGTCTGAAGAGACATCTACTTTTACCGGAACATTAGATGAAGTAAAAGACTTTATGTTTATTGTAACAGGTGAGGATGGAACCTGCTATGAATTTACTTTCGATGAGGAGAAACCGGAAGGACTGGACAGTGTAAATGTAGGTGACAAGGTGACTGTAACTTATACAGGTACCGCATCAGAAGTAGATCCGTTTGATGGGGAAGTGCTCTCTGTAGAAGCAGCAGAATAAAGGAACATCAGGGAAGAGTCTCCGGTAGTAAATGTCAAAACGGCATTGAAATCTATAACAAAATTTGATATGTTTATACATGTATTATGATTGTTATGACTGAAAAGGAGATTAATATGGTCGCTTGGAGAAATTTAGATCAACTGGACGCTTTTCATGCATTGCAGGCATTGGAGGATCAGGTTGTACTGAAAGAAGTAATGCTGGGAGACAGCGGGAAAGAACGTGTGGAGAAGTATCAGGTTCCAATGGCAGAGGGACTTGTTTATAATTTTGCAGCAAAAAAGGTAAACGATCGCGTATTGGCAACGTTGTCCGATCTTGCAAAAGAAGCACAGCTCACAGAAAAATTCCAGGAACTTTATAATGGCGAGATCATTAATACCGGTGAACACAGACGAGTACTTCATCATCTGGTCAGAGGACAGCTTGGCGAAGATGTCTGTGTAGACGGTGTAAATAAGAGAGCATTCTATGTAGAACAGCAGAATAAGATTGCTGATTTTGCAAAAAAAGTACATGCCGGTGAGATTACCAATGAAGCTGGTGAAAAATTTACAACGGTTGTACAGATCGGTATTGGCGGAAGTGATCTTGGCCCCCGTGCGATCTATATTGGTCTTGAAAACTGGGCAAAGAAAACCGGTAACTTTAAGATGGAAGCAAAATTCATCAGCAATGTTGACCCGGATGATGCGGCAGCAGTTCTGAATTCCATTGATATTGCACATGCATTATTTATTCTTGTATCCAAGTCAGGAACAACATTGGAAACTCTGACGAATGAAACCTTCGTTAAAAATGCGATAAAGAAAGAAGGTCTTGATCCGGCCAGACATATGGTAGCGGTTACAAGCGAGACCTCTCCGCTGGCAAAAGGAACAGACTATATCACTGCTTTCTTTATGGACGACTATATCGGTGGAAGATATTCCGTATCTTCGTCTGTAGGCGGAGCAATCTTATCTCTGGCATTCGGGCCGGAAGTATTCGCTGATTTCCTGGCTGGAATGGCAGCAGCAGATGACACTGCGAAAAATGAGGATATTTTCCAGAATCCGGCAATGCTGGATGCACTGATCGGTGTATATGAGCGTAATATACTGGATTGTGAAGTGACGGCCGTTCTTCCATATTCCCAGGCAATGAGCCGTTTTCCGGCACATCTGCAGCAGGCAGATATGGAATCGAATGGTAAGAGCGTTAACCGCTTTGGTGAGCCGGTTCATTATAAGACCGGACCGGTTATCTTTGGTGAGCCAGGAACCAATGGACAGCATTCATTCTATCAGCTGCTCCATCAGGGAACTACCATTGTTCCGCTTCAGTTTATTGGATTCCGTGAGAATCAGGCCGGCATGGACGATGTGATCGAAGGAAGCACCAGCCAGCAGAAGCTGAAAGCAAATGTCGCTGCACAGATCGTCGCATTTGCATGCGGAAAAGAAGATCAGGATCTCAACAAGAAGTTTGAAGGTGAGCGTCCCAGCAGCATTATCGTTGGTGACCAGCTGACTCCGAAAACTCTGGGTGCGATTCTTGCCCATTTTGAAAATAAGATCATGTTCCAGGGATTCCTGTGGAACGTGAACAGCTTCGACCAGGAAGGCGTACAGCTCGGAAAAGTTCTGGCTAAAAATGTCCTGGCTGGAAAGAGTGAAGGTGCACTGGCAGCATACAGTAAACTGTTAGGAATTTAATATGGGGTGACAAAAGGCATTTCCTGCGGGAGATGCCTTTTTTCTTTTCTCAAAAAGTTCTTTCATTCCATTGTAATTCCTTAAAATAGAATCGAGGAAAATAAAATGGCAAAATACAGAGAAATCCCATGTAAATACTATATCGCACTGGGGCAGTGCACCAAGGGAAGAGAGGCCTGTCATAAGACTTACTGTCAGCACTGTGCAAAATATGAACCACGTGCACGGGTGCATCAGGTAAATAAAAAGAAACAGTATTTGACGAAGATCAGGAAAGAAGAGTATTAAAAAGTTAGATTTCGTCTCTGTCATAGCAGGTGTAGCCAGCTACTACATTTGCAAATGGCTAGACAGAGACAATAGCGACGATTAGTCTGAACAGATGCACAACTGTATAACAAAGTGAAGAAAACCCCCGGAACGGCCATTCCGGGGGTTTTCGTTTGATGTTACTTGAACATCACTTCATTTTTCAGCTAAACCCAGTATAGCATAAAGGGATAGCTAAATCAAGTATATGTTAGAGTATGATTTTTATGAGTTTTTTGAATATTTTTAAAATTAAGATTGCATTTCTGCAAGTTGCATGCTACTTTTGGCATATATATAAAATACTTAAAATATTTTATCAAAATGAAGATCAGAAATCTATAATTTTTATCTGAACAAGGAGGAATGTGATGGGAATATTTTCAGAAGAATTAAGAGAACTGGAAGAGTAGCAGATAATGGAGGCGAAGTGATAAAGTGACAAAAGAGGAATGGTTTACTCAATTATTTGATCATCTGGAACATTCGAAGTTTCGCAGCAGTTTTCATCTAAAACAGCAGGACATTGATTATATAAATGAAAAAGGTCTGGATACGATCAAGGATCACGCCAGGGATTTTATAGAAAAAAGAGAGGCACCTGCATACATTCCCAATGATGGAAAACAGACGCCGATGAAAGGGCATCCGGTTTTTATTGCGCAGCATGCGACCGCAACCTGCTGCAGGGAATGCATCAGAAAATGGCATAAAATACAGCCAGGCAGGGAATTGAGTCAGATTCAGCAAGAGTATCTGGTTGAGGTGATCATGACCTGGATTCAAAAAGAAATAGAACAACAGAGAAATGTTTAGATGGAAAGAGGATGACGAATGAGCAATATTTGGAAAGATGGAATGTTAGGATTAATTGTTGGGGATGCCCTGGGTGTGCCCGTGGAATTTATGTCAAGAACGGAGCTGATGAAAAATCCGGTAACAGGAATGCGGGAATATGGAACTCATCATCAGCCAAGGGGCACATGGTCTGATGACAGCAGTATGGCATTGGCAGAACTGGATAGTATCAGAACGGTTGGAACCATCGATTATACCGATATGATGGAACGATTCAGCAGGTGGTGCATGTATGGAGAATATACACCATTTGGCGAGGTATTTGATATAGGAATAGCAACATCAAGAGCCCTTATGAATTATGCAAAAGGAATAGCACCATTAGAATCGGGCGGGAAAACAGAGTGGGATAATGGAAATGGTTCTCTTATGCGTATTCTTCCAGTCTGCCTGTATTTGTTCGAGCGGCAGAAAAAAGTTTGTACTTCAGAAAATGAGAGTATTTATATGATTCATGCAGTATCGGCACTCACCCATGCCCATGTAAGAAGTCAGATGGCATGTGGAATTTATTATTTCTTGGTAAAGGCAATTCTTGAAGAAGAAGGATCACTGGAAAATCGATTACAGAAAGGAATGGATCGAGCCTATCAATATTATCGGCAGGATCTGTCTAATCATCGAGAGCTGGAAAATTACAAACGATTGGCTGATCTTTCAGAATTTAAAGAAAATCCAAAAGAAGGAATCAAAAGCAGCGGCTATGTAGTGGATACATTAGAAGCGGCTGTATGGTGTCTGCTTCATTCCCATTCTTATAAAGAAACAGTGCTGATGGCTGTGAACCTTGGAGAAGATACAGATACCATTGGTGCAGTCGCTGGTGGATTAGCCGGACTGTATTATAAAGAGGAGGGGATTCCCCAAGAGTGGACACAGGTACTTCAGCGGAGAGAATGGATTGAGGAAGTACTGCAAGGCATATGATGTATTCATCATGTTTAATGCCCAAAGATGATATCAGAAATCCTGAAAAATCATTATAATTGCTATATATAAAAGTCATTTGGATATATAGCTGATTTGGCTTTCTGCCTGCCCGAGGATCCGTATTTTCCCGGGTAGAGGTTATTGTAATTTTTTTATACGCCCAAACAAGCGCTTTAAATGTGTTTTGCAGAGGGATTTTTACTTCTCAAATCTGATTCAATGGGTAGAATATAAGTTTCTGTTTTCATCTGCCCAGAAGAATAGAAATTGACTGGCAGGAACGTGAAAAAGAGTTGTTGCAAAACAGCGAGAGCGTGATTGCATTTTCACACATCCTATGATACTCTTAGTAAAGATATAAAATATTCTGATTCTCTTTTCCCATTTATCAGGGAAACACCCCATGAAAAAGTAACTTGTTATTGCAACCCAAGAAAGGCTATATGTATGACGGCATTACAAAAGTATTTTCCATTGATTAAAAGCAGGAAAGAATTGGTTAAAACAATTCAGGAAAATAAAGAGTTGAACGGTATCTACTGTGAATGGAAAAAAGAACAACAGGAAGAATTTCTCGATTTTTGTACAGGAGTCAGAGGAGTAAAACTTCTTTATGATTCTTTCTTTAAGGAAATTATGAATCCGGAGTATGTCCCAGAGCGGATGAACGAATTTTTGTCTTTGCTTCTCGGACAGGAAGTAACAGTTTTAGCAGTGCTGCCTAATGATACAACGCGGATTGCAGATGAATCGTCACTGCTGGTGACAGACCTGGTGGTTTCATTGGGTGATGGCAGTCTTGCAAATCTGGAAGTGCAGAAAATTGGTTATCTGTTTCCGGGAGAAAGGAGTGCCTGTTATTCATCAGATTTGTTGCTCAGACAGTATAAACGAATCCGCGGTATGAGAAAGAAAAAGTTCAGCTATAAAGATATCAGAAATGTCTACACCATTGTTCTCTTCGAAAATAGTCCGAAAGTATTTCAGCAGTTTCCTCAAAAATATTTTCATATGTTTGAACAAAAATCCGATACTGGATTGGAGTTGAATCTGCTCCAGAAATACATATTCATTCCCCTTGACATTTTTAAAAGAGTTCGTCAAAATAAAGGTATCAAAGGAAAACTGGAAGCGTGGCTTACATTTTTGAGCAGCGACGAACCGGAAGATATTGTCCGGCTGATTACGGATTATCCGGAGTTCAAGGTGATCTATGACGAAGTCTATAATCTTTGTTTGAACGTGGAGAAGGTGATGGAAATGTTCTCGAAGGAATTAAAAGAACTGGATCAGAATACAGTGCAGTTGATGATTGATGAGATGCAGGAGGAGATTGATTCTCAGAAGAGAGCATTGTCTTCCAAGGATGTTGAAATCGAATCTCAGAGAAAAGAATTGGAATCCAAAGATGACAGGATCAGAGAACTGGAAGAAAAATTGAAAGCTTTTACAAAAGAAATGGTGTAAAAATGTGAAGCCCCCGGAACGTGATATGCTACCCCCATATAGGACTTTTATATTTCATTGTCCTATATGAGGGTAGCATATCACCAAGGGTTTTGTTTCGATATTATAACACAGTTTTATGGAGTGAGGGTGCGGACATTTTCTTGGACTATCTAAGTGACCAATCCAAGTCTATGTCTG
>OKVK01001135.1_pt1 | contig 14487 bp, 13 predicted proteins | sample 1604771 | NCBI WGS metagenome assembly OKVK01 (sample SAMN01760906, study PRJEB22395) | human gut metagenome | reverse complement strand
CGATGGTCGGATCAGAAGGTACATAATATGAACGATGTACTGGCGCTGGATCAGGAACATCAGAAAAAAGCAGCACGCAGAGCACCTGCATCCCAGGCCCGCTCCACCGGTTTCACTAATTTCCAGCAACGTGATTATGATTTCGACGAGCTGGAGAAACAGCTCCTGGAAAGCCAGCACTGAGTCTGAAAAAGGAGGGCTGATCCCATGGCACTGACCAACAGTCAATACGATACCATCATGCGGGGATATGACCGCAGACAATATGAAAATTACCGCAGGCAGTGCGCCCGGACCGACGAGATCTACGAAAAGTTTCCTCGGATCAGAGAGATTCAGGAAGCTATGTCTGCCTGCAGCATCCGCCAGGCGGAACGACTTTTTGACGAAGAACCGGATGCTCTGGAGATACTCCGTCAGGAACTGTCCTCCCTGCGGGCAGAAAAAGAACAGATCCTGAAAAAAGCAGGTTATCCCGTAGATTATATGGAAATGCAGTATACCTGTCCGGACTGTAAGGACACCGGATATGTCGGCCAGAAAAAATGCCACTGCTTCCGGCAGAAAGAGATCGAACTTCTCTATTCTTCCTCAAGACTTCAATCTGTGTTGGAAAAAGAGAACTTTTCCACCCTGTCCTATGACGTCTATGATGAGACACAGAGGACTTCCATGCCGCCCATCATCCGGACCTGTCAGGAATATGCCCTGAACTTCAGGAAAGACGGAAAGAGCATGCTTTTCTACGGTTCTGTCGGAACCGGAAAGACATTTCTCTCTAACTGCATTGCCAAAGAACTGCTGGACAAAGGATTTTCCGTCATCTATTTTACATCTTTCCAGCTGTTTGAACTGCTCTCTGGTGCCATATCCGGCGGTTCTGAAAATTTCCGCCAGGCTTACGAGCCGCTTCTGGAAAGTGACCTTCTGATTTTAGATGACATGGGAACCGAGCTTTCCAATACCTTTACGGTATCCAAGCTGTTCCAGATACTGAACGAACGGATGCTGGCAGGGAAATCGACCATCATTTCCACCAACCTCTCCCTGCAGGATTTCCGGGATATTTACAGCGAACGTGTTTTCTCCCGTATCACCAGTTCCTATACACTTCTGAAGTTTACGGGCAGTGATATCCGAATTCGGAGAAAAATCGCAGGTTCCCGCTGAAAGTCCTTGACGTTGGCTTACTGCTGATGGTATGGTCTTACTGAGATATTTATTATTATATTGTATTTAAATTGCATCTTATTATATGGAGGATTACATCATGAATATTCAGCGCAGTGAACGGGTTCTGGAAACGATTCCCGTTGGCTCTCTCGGCATCATTGCACTGCCGAGCTGTAAAAATCTTGGAAAAAGAGTGGACGATTACCTGGTGCAGTGGCGTCACGAAAGCGCTAATCAGCACAAAGATAATATCGTATTCCAGGGATACGAACAAGAGTCTTATCTCCTGAACGCAAAGGTACCCCGGTTTGGTTCCGGCGAGGCAAAAGGAATTGTGCAGGAATCTGTCCGTGGACGTGATCTGTACCTGATGGTTGATGTATGTAACTACAGTCTTACTTATTCTCTGTGCGGACATGAGAACCATATGTCCCCGGACGACCATTATCAGGATCTGAAACGTATCATCGCCGCATGTGGAGGAAAAGCAAGAAGAATCACCGTCATCATGCCGTTCCTGTACGAAAGTCGCCAGCACAAGCGTTCCGCAAGAGAGTCTCTTGACTGCGCACTTGCTCTTCAGGAGCTGACCAAGATGGGCGTTGACAATATTATTACTTTTGACGCTCACGACCCGCGTGTCCAGAATGCGATCCCGCTGTCAGGTTTTGAAACCGTACAGCCTGCTTACCAGTTCATCAAAGCACTGCTCACCAACGTCCGCGATATCAAGGTAGACAGTGAACATCTGATGGTGATCAGCCCGGATGAAGGCGGCATGGGCCGTGCTGTTTATCTGGCAAATGTTCTCGGTATTGATATGGGTATGTTTTACAAACGACGTGACTATGCACGCATCGTCAACGGACGCAACCCCATCGTTGCCCATGAGTTCCTCGGCAGCAACGTAGCCGGCAAAGATGTTGTCGTTATAGACGATATGATCTCCTCCGGCGAGAGCATGATCGACGTAGCCCGCCAGCTGAAAGCACTGCATGCGAATCGAATTTTCCTGTATTCCACCTTTGGTCTTTTCACCAACGGAATGGAAAAATTTGACGAAGCATATAAAGAGGGACTTTTTGATCGTCTGTTTACCACTAACCTGGTGTACCAGTCACCGGAACTTCTTTCCAGAGAATATTACATTTCCTGTGACATGAGCAAATATATCGCCCTTTTAATTGATACCTTGAATCACGACGCTTCCATCAGCGATCTTCTGGATCCGTTTGAGAGAATCCATCGTTTTCTGGAAAAATATAAAGGCGGTCGACTGTAAGATAATATTCACCCTGGCCGTTTCATACGGTCAGGTTTTTTTTGTAAGGAGAAGCATTACCAATGAAAAATTTCCTCTTTATTTCTCCTGCATTCCCCGGAAATTATGAAAATTTCTGCGTCGCCCTGAAAAATGACGGCGTCAATGTCCTCGGAATCGGAGACACCCCCTACGATGAACTTTCCCCCGTCTTAAAATCTGCCCTGACAGAGTATTACCGGGTGGATAATATGAAAAACTATGACGAAATGTTCCGTGCAGTAGCGTTTCTTTCTTTCCACCATGGAAAAATTGACTGGCTGGAAAGTAATAATGAGTACTGGCTCACTCAGGATGCACGACTGCGGGAAGATTTCCATATCACGACTGGTCTACAGCCGAAGGATATGGCGCTGATCAAACAAAAATCCCGCATGAAGGAAGGTTATAAAAAAGCTGGAATTCCAACTGCCCGTTTTCATATGGTGCAGGATCAGGCCAGCGCGGAAACTTTTATCAAAGAAGTCGGTTATCCGGTCATCGTAAAACCAGACTGCGGCGTCGGTGCCTGTGATACCTGGAAACTGGAAAATGAGAAAGATCTGACCGATTTCTTCCGCAATCTCCCATCGGTACCCTATATCATGGAAGAACTGGTGCCCGGCGAGATCTGTTCCTATGACGCTATCGTAAACAGTAAGGGAACCGTACTCTTCGAAACTGGTAACATTACACCGATCTCCATCATGGATAGCGTCAACCAGCATGGTTCCATCCGATTCTATATTGTAGACCAGGTAGCTGATGATCTCAAAGCTGCCGGAAAAGCCTGCCTGAAAGCATTCCGGGTAAGAAGCCGCTTTGTCCATCTGGAATTTTTCCGTCTGACACAAGATCATGCCTATCTCGGAAAAAAAGGTCAGATTGTGGGGTTGGAGGTCAATATGCGTCCATCTGGAGGACCGACTCCCGATATGGTGAACTTTGCCTACAGCACCAATTGTTATCAGCATTATGCCGATATGATGGTCTACGACAAACTCCGGCATCAGACCAAAGCCACACGCAGCTTCTGTGCCTACGTAGGCCGCTGGAAAGAGCTCCATTATCTGCACTCCCATGAAGAAATTCTGGACGTCTGGAAAGCCGATCTGAAGCTTGCACAAGAGCTTCCCGAAGTACTTGCACACGGCATGGGAAATTATATGTATCTGGCTCATCTGGAAAGTAAGGAAAAGATGGAAGAATTCTTCCGGTACACATTGGAACTCTGCCCTCCGGAACTGGTAAAACCGGCGAGGAAACCGGCTGCCAGAAATCGAAAGGCTCCAGCAAAAACTACAACCAAAAGGAAAGAATAAATCATGCAGATAAAAGAACTGAACTGGTACAGTGAAAGACTGCACCGCGATATGCCGGTCAAGGTCTATGGTCATGCCGGCAAACCCTGTCTGGTCATCCCTTCTCAGGATGGAAAACACAATGATTTTGAAGGATTCGGCATGGTAGATGCCTGTGCTCCCTTCATTGAAGCAGGAAAACTCCGTCTCTACTGTGTCGATACCATCGATGCCGAGACCTGGTCATGTACCTGGAAAAATGCACGTGACCGGATCGTGCTCCATGAAGACTGGATGCAGTATCTGGTGCAGGAAGTCCTTCCACTAATGGAAAAGGAAAATAAAAATCAGAAGGCTATGACTATGGGATGCAGTATGGGGGCTTTCCACGCTGCCAATCTGTTTTTCCGCTTTCCGGACCGTTTTGACACTACCATCTGCCTCAGCGGCATCTATGATGCTTCCCAGGTACTGGGCGGCTATATGGACGATCTGGTCTACCTGAACTCTCCCTACCATTGCCTGCAGAATATGCCGGAAGATCACCCGTATATGTCTCTGTATCGCAGGAGTAATATGTTCTTCTGCGTTGGACAGGGCGCATGGGAAGACGAACTTCTGGCAGATACCAGAAAACTGGACGGCGTGCTTCATGCAAAAGGAATTCCTGCATTTGTGGACTACTGGGGATATGATGTCGCCCATGACTGGAACTGGTGGCAGAAACAGGCTCCCTACTTTCTTGGAAAAATTCTGTAGAAAAGTTCACAGAATCTACATTTGACTTTCCCATATCTGGCTTCTACAATAGAAACTGAATTTACGCATGGAGGTATTTTATGAAAAAACTGACTGTTTTATTTTTAACACTTGCATTATGCGGCACCATGCTCGCCGGATGCGGATCTTCCAAATCTGACAATGCTGCCGAAACTGACACCACAGAGACTGCAGAAACTGCAGGTACTGACACTTCTGCCGACAATGCTTCCGCTGAAGAAGAAGGCTCTGACGAGAGTGCTTCCGCTGAAGAAGAACTTCTGACCGGACTCCATCATATCACTATTGACGTACAGGACTATGGCACCATCACTCTGGAACTGGATGCCGATGAAGCTCCCATCTCCGTTACTAACTTCGTGAATCTGGCAGAGGAAGGTTTCTATGACGGTCTGACTTTCCACCGGATCATCTCCGGCTTCATGATTCAGGGTGGTGACCCGAAAGGAAACGGAACCGGCGGCTCTGATGCAACCATCAAAGGAGAATTCTCCGAGAACGGCGTGGAAAATAACATTTCCCATGTACGCGGCACCATCTCCATGGCCCGCGCCAATGACCCGGACAGCGCTTCTTCCCAGTTCTTCATCGTACATGAGGACAGCACCTTCCTGGACGGCCAGTACGCCGCATTTGGCCACGTAACAGACGGCATGGATGTGGTAGACGCCATCTGCGAAAACACTCCCGTACAGGACAATAACGGAACTGTAAAAGCAACTGATCAGCCGGTGATCACTTCCATAACTGTGATTGATTAAACTGCGTAATGGGACTGTCTGTCGGCAGTCCCATTTTTGTGTGTCTGGTTTCCGCAGACCTGGGCATATAGACTAGTAATCTTCCGCTCCGCCCAGGGAATTCACCAAAATCACCTGATTCCCTGTAAAAAATTATATTTCCAGGTCTGATTGGCGATATAAAAAAACTTTGCTTCATTCTGCCCGGAAAAATCAGAAAGTCCGGGCAAAAATGCTGTGATTTTTTCTATATAGCCAACCAAAATAAAATCATAAGCTTATTTAATTAAAAACACATTTTTCGATATACGCTTTGGGCATTGTATGTAACCATAACCACATATGCCCGAACAAGCAGCTATAAATACCTTATTTTAGCAACCTCACTGTAATCTCTGTCATATAAGAATTCAAATCATCCACTGCGAGAGCATCTATCAGATACCGTTCTATATATTCCCGTTCAACTTGAAGTCCCTGTTCCTGAATATATGCAAGCATTCGCTGATATGCTGCACCGACTGTTTTCCAGTGTCCCCGGTGATAAGCTGTCAGATAGTCGCCTTCCGGAAGTACCTGATAAGAAAGTTTACGCGGACGTTTTTCCAGCAGCACAATTGCATTGTCATACTGGTCATAAATACCCTGCTCTACATCATCCCCATGCTGTATATAAGCAACTTCATAATCACTTTTAAATCCCGGATTAGCTTCCAGAAATCTGGTAACCAGTTCATTGGCTTTTCTGTAACTTTCTTCCGCATTTCCGCTTTCCACACTGCTGTAAAGATAGAAACGCTCGGGGAATTGCTGAATCTGTATTTCATCTGTATTTATGTGGAGTCCTGTTTCAATTCGCTCCTTGCGGTGTGCAATCCACCTTTTCATATTTTTTAATTTTGTCATTTCTTCCTGGATTTTTTGTTCCCGCTCTGAAAAAACTTCCAGCATTCTTTCCGGACTGCGTTTTCCAAGAAGTTCCTGGATTTCTTTCAATGGCATTCTCAGTTCTTTTAAAAGAAGAATGGCATCCAGCAGTTCCATCTGGCTGACCTCATAATAGCGGTATCCATTCTTCATAACGACAGCCGGCCGAAACAGTCCGATCTCATCATAATGAAATAATGTTTCCTTCGTGATTCCCATAAGTTTTGCCAGTTCACCAGTCGTCATATACATTCTTTGTTCCATCTTTTTCATCCCCGTTTTTCTTCTTGACTATAGGGTTACCCTATAGCATATACTGTCTTTTGTCAATCACTTCGTTTTAGGTTGGAAAGAGGAATTTTAACAGATGAGTCATTCGATTAATCAGAATATTACCCCTGCGGGGCTTTTGAAATTCGCAGCGCCATCCATCATTATGATGGTGTTCATGTCATTATATACCATTGTGGACGGAATCTTTATCTCACGTTTTCTGGGCAGTAATGCCCTGTCATCACTGAATATTGTGTATCCGGTTATCAATGTGGAAATTGCTATTTCTACCATGCTTGGTACCGGTGGAAATGCGATCATCAGCAAGTATCTCGGTGAAGAAAAAAATGAGCGTGCTCGCGAAGCATTGACACAGTTTGTGGTGCTGACACTGCTGCTCAGTTTAGTCCTGCTCCTTTTTTCTGAGCTTTTTCTCACTCCCATTTCCAGATTTCTGGGTGCCAGTGACGTGCTGCTTGCCGACTGCCGCCTGTATCTTGGAACTTCCATGCTATTTGCACCTGCCTGTATGCTGCAGGCTGTCTTTCAGTCTTTTCTGGTGACTGCGGGACGCCCGGGACTTGGCCTTCTGCTCATGACCGGTGCAGGTATTTTTAATATGATTCTTGACTATGTATTGATCGTTCCGTGTCAGATGGGAATCGCAGGGGCTGCGCTTGCTACCGGTATCGGACAATGTGTTCCGGCAGTCTGTGGACTATGTTTTTTTCTGTTTACCAGGAGAGATCTCCGGTTCTGCCGTTTTACGTTTTCTGTAAAGGAGATACTGGATGCCTGCTATAATGGTTCTTCCGAAATGGTATCCCAACTCTCCAATGCTGTCATTACATTTCTTTTTAACATCGTTATGATGTCTCTGGCCGGTGAACACGGAGTTGCTGCCATCACCATTCTGTTGTACGGACAGTTTTTGTTTAATGCTTTTTATCTGGGATTTTCCATTGGAATCAGCCCCGTTATTGGTTTCCAGTATGGAGCCGGAAACCGGGTAAAGCTGAGAAAGATATATCGGATTTCTTTCCTGTTTGTAGCAGTTTCTTCCTTTGTGATTGTAGTATCAGCCGTCTTCTTCTCTCCTGCCATTGTAACAATTTTTACAAAAGATCAGGGCACCTGGGAACTGGCTTCTGTAGGATTCAGACTGTTTGCCATTAATTTCCTATTCAGCGGCATGAATATTACATCTTCCGGATTTTTTACTGCATTGTCCAACGGAAAAGTATCCGCGCTGATTTCTTTCTGCAGAACATTTGTTTTTATTGTTATTTCATTGTTGATTCTTCCGCGGATTTTTGGTATTAACGGAGCCTGGATTGCCATTCCGGTGGCTGAATTCCTGACACTTCTCATCACCGGTTGGATGCATCGCGTTTATTTTCTGATGCCTGGTGAGCGAAATTATTTGTAGCTGTTCATCTGGGCATATACGGCCGTGAATATGTTCAATGCCCAAAGCATATATCGGAAAATGTATTTTGAATAAAATAAGCTTATAGTTTTGGTTCAATTGGCGATATGGAAAAATTCACAGCATCTCTGCCCGGACTTTTTGTTTTTTCGTTCCTTTCACTGTCTGCATTTCATTATCTTCTCTTCCGTCTCTTCCAGCACTTCCTGTCTCAGTGTCTTCAGATACTCAGAAAACTGTACCTTATCATTTCCATAGGTACGCTGCAGCTCATATTCATGGTCAGCCCAGGTAGATATATCGGACTCATTATGCTGGATCACCGCTTCCAGATTATCAAGTGCTTTATAGATCTTCGCCTCAACTGTCTCGCGTGCTTCCATCTCCTGATAAAGTGCTGTCATCTCTTCCCTGAAAGGTGAAGGCAGCTGATCAACCCACTCCTGAAGAAGCTGTTCTTCCCGCTGCTCATCTGCTTTCGTTTTATCAAAGGTGGGAATATCCCCGGTAAAGCATTCACCCAGATCATGAATGAGGCACATCTTGATCACTTTATTCATATCCGCTTCAGGAAATTCGTCACTGATCCAATAAGCCATTAGAGACACTCTCCAACTGTGTTCCGCCACGCTTTCTCTTCGTCCGCCGGATGTATCACAATGACGCAGGGTATCCTTTAACTGTTCTGCAGTGTGGAGTGCCTTCATTAAATCCTGCACGTTCATTTTTTTCCTCCTACACAAAAACCCGCCCGGTTGACCCGGGCGGGTTTCAATTTCAATTCGAAAAAACTTAAGCTTTTCCGTTGGATCCAAGAACGTTAACGATCTTGTGAGCAACCATATCTTTAACAGCCTGACGAGCCGGTTTCAGATACTGTCTCGGATCGAAGTGATCCGGATGCTCAGCCATGTATTTTCTGATATTACCAGTCATAGCAAGACGGATATCGGAATCGATGTTGATCTTGCAGACAGCGAGCTCAGCTGCTTTTCTCAGCTGCTCTTCCGGAATACCTACAGCATCCGGCATGTTTCCGCCGTACTGGTTAACCATCTTTACGAACTCCTGCGGTACAGATGAAGATCCATGAAGAACAATCGGGAACTCCGGAAGTCTCTTCATGCACTCCTCAAGTACGTCAAAACGCAGTGGTGGCGGAACAAGGATTCCGTCAGCATTTCTGGTACACTGATCCGGAGTGAATTTATAAGCACCGTGAGAGGTTCCGATTGCGATTGCAAGAGAGTCGCATCCAGTTCTGTCAACGAACTCCTCAACCTCTTCCGGACGAGTGTAGCTCTCATGACCAGCTTCAACAACAACTTCATCCTCGATACCAGCCAGAGTACCAAGCTCTGCCTCTACAACTACGCCATGAGCATGTGCATACTCAACAACCTGTTTGGTTACTGCGATGTTGTCCTCGAAAGATTTGGAAGAAGCGTCGATCATAACGGAAGTGAATCCGCCATCGATACAGGATTTGCAAAGTTCAAAGCTGTCGCCATGATCCAGATGCAGAGCGATCGGAATATCCGGATTCTCGATAACTGCTGCCTCTACCAGTTTTACAAGATAAGTGTGGTTAGCGTAAGCTCTTGCGCCCTTGGATACCTGCAGGATAACCGGGCTCTTCAGCTCTCCAGCTGCCTCAGTGATACCCTGAACGATCTCCATGTTGTTTACGTTGAAAGCACCAACTGCATAGCCGCCATGATAAGCTTTTTTAAACATTTCAGTGGTTGTAACTAATGCCATTGTTTTGTCTTCCTTTCTTTTCCTATTCTGGCACAAATGTGCCTGTACTTCGTATATTACTACATTTTTTTGAAATCAACAAGGAATTTCTCATATTTTTCCCAGTTTTCTTGCATTTCATCGGTTATTCGGAGATTTCCTGCGCATTTTCTTCAATAAAATTGATGGCTTTTTCCTGAATCATTTCTTCTTTAATCATTTCTGCACTGTAAACCTGCTCGATTTTGGACGGGTCATCATAACCATACTGAGAAGCCAGCGCAGACAGACGCTCCTGATATTCTTCATCACTCACTGTGAGCCCTTCCTGTTCAGCAATCTCATGGAATGCCAGCGTCATTTTTACACGGAAGGTAGCAGTCTCGCGGAACATCTCCCGAAGCTGTTCCATCGTCACACCCAGATACTGCTGCAGAAACTGTTCTGTTTCCATTCCATTTGCAGCCGCGTAAGAATCATATTCACTTACCATCTGGTCAATATACGCTTCCACATCCGCATCTTCGATCTGGAATTCGCTGCTCTCCATGACTTGTTTAATCAGGTCATACTGCCAATTATCCTCAGCATCTTTCTCTGCGCTCTGCTGCAGTTCTTCCCTGATTGAACTTTCCATATCTTCCAGGCTGTCATAATCCGTGTTTTCCTGTACATCTTCGTCTGTCCATTCCGGCATATCATATGCCTTTACACTGTTTACGTGGATATCGAACTGTACATCTTTTCCGGCTACTTCCTGATTATAATCCTCCGGGAAGGTAAAGCTGATCTGTGTATCCTCTCCTGTGGTCACTCCAATCAGCTGATTTTCAAAGTCTTCCAGCATAGTGCCTGCACCGATCTCCACATCTGTTCCTTCTGCTTTCAGGTTATCGGACGTCTCCCCGTCAATATATCCGGTGAAATCAATATTGACGACGTCCCCGGTCTCTGCAGGTTCCTCTTTATCGACCAGTTCCGCATTTTCTTTTTTGATGCTGTCGATTTCCGCCTGTACATCCTCTTCCGTCACTTCCTGCACATTTCTTGCCGCCTGCAGTCCCTTATATTCACCCAGTGACACCAGCTTGCTGCTCAGATCCTCATAGAGCACCGGCTCATAAGTAACTGCAGACTCAGAGTCCTCCACAGTTGTACTTTCTTCCTGTTTTTCTGCTGTATCTGTCTGCTTACTGCTTCCGCATCCGGCCATTGTAAGCGTCACGGAAGCCAGCAGGATCAATAACATCTTTTTCTTCATGTTTTTATATCCCTTTCCGTAATTTGATGCCTCCCCATTGTAGCATCCTTTCCTTGCTTTTTAAAGGAAAGAATGCTACAATGAAACGAGAAATTGTTGCAGGAGGCACAGAAGACAGAATGTGGAAGGTATTATTAGTTACTCTTATCATATTAATTATCGTTCTGGTTGTTCTTTATTTCCTTGGACGTAAACTTGAAAAACGTCAGGCAGAGAATCAGGCACAGCTGAATGCGATGGCACAGACCGTCAGCATGCTGATTATCGATAAGAAACGACTCCCCGTAAAAAAATCCGGACTGCCCCAGATGGTCATTGACCAGACTCCCTGGTATTTACGCAGATCCAAGATGCCCATTGTAAAAGCAAAGATCGGACCAAAGATTATGACACTGGTTGCAGATGCCAGCATCTATGATCTCCTTCCGGTAAAACGCGAAGTGAAAGTTGTTGTCAGCGGAATTTACATCACTGCAATCAAGAGCGCTCGCGGCGGCATCGAGAAACCAGAACCGAAGAAGGGATTCTTCAAAAGATTATTCAAAAAATAAAATGCTTGCATTTTTAATTGCATTTTAAGACAAAAGACCTGGATTTTCCTTGAAAATCCAGGTCTTTTTGTTGTGCTAAACTTTAAACCGGTAGCCTACACCCCAGATAGTTTCGATGTACTGGGGTTTCGCTGTATTAAACTCGATCTTCTCACGAATCTTCTTAATATGCACCGTCACGGTTGCAATATCCCCAATGGACTCCATATCCCAGATCTTGCTGAACAGCTCTTCTTTCGTAAATACATGATTGGGATTCTGTGCCAGGAAAGTCAGAAGGTCAAATTCCTTCGATGTAAACTGCTTCTCCTCTCCGTTAACCCAGACTCTTCTGGCCGTCTTATCGATCTTAATGCCGCGGATCTCAATGATCTCATTTTCCTGAATGCCGCTTCCAACCAAACGTTCATACCGTGCCAGATGCGCTTTCACGCGCGCCACCAGCTCACTGGGGCTGAAAGGCTTGGTCATATAATCATCTGCCCCCAGACCCAGACCCCGAATCTTGTCAATATCGTCTTTCTTGGCTGACACCATAATGACCGGAATATTTTTTTCTTCCCGGATATTACGGCAGATCTCAAATCCATCCACACCCGGAAGCATCAGATCCAGAATAATCAGGTCAAACTCCTCTGACAGGGCTCTTGTCAGTCCGCTGTCTCCCCGGCCCTCAATCTCTACTTCAAAGCCGCTCAGCTCCAGATAGTCCTTCTCCAGATCTGCGATAGCTTCCTCATCCTCAATAATCAAAATTTTACTCATTAGCCGGTACCTCCTGATATTTTCTAAGAACGAAATACATAGTCGTTCCTTCTCCTTCTCTGCTGGTTGCCCAGACCTTTCCTCCATGGTCTTCCATGACCTTATGGACAATGGAAAGACCGATGCCACTTCCTCCTTTTGAGGAATTTCTTGACGTATCTGTCCGGTAAAACCGGTCAAATATATATGGAAGATCCTTTGCCGCGATTCCCCGGCCATTATCCTCGATCTCCACCTGCACAAAATCTCCCACATCCATCACACGGATGGCAATGGATTTGTCCGGTTTATCCATATATTTCACGGAATTTCCTACGATATTATTGATGACACGCTTAATCTGCTCTGCATCCGCAATGACCATCACATCCGGTGCCACCTTATTATCATAACTTAAGGAAATCTGCTGCTGACTCATCTCCATACCGATATCTTCAAAGCAGTCATCAAAATATTCCTTTACATTAATCTTGTTAAACGTATACGGAATACGATTTGTGTCAATCTTGGAATAAAAGGTCAGTTCATTAATAAGCCGGTCCATATCGTTGGCTTTGTTATAAATGGTTCTCAGATATTTTTTCTGCTTCTCCGGCGTATCGGCCACTCCATCCAAAAGTCCTTCTACATAGCCTTTTACCGCTGTGATCGGTGTCTTCAGATCATGGGAAATATTACTGATAAGCTCTTTATTCTGACTGTCAAAGACCACTTTTTCCTCCGTGGATTCTTTCAGCCGGATTCTCATCTCCTCAAAATCCGCACACAGCTCACCAATCTCATCATCATCCCCGATTTCCACTTCAAAATCCAGATTGCCGTCACGAATATTTCTCGTTGCTTTTTTCAGAGTTTCAATCGGGGTCAGTATACTGCGGTAAATCCATGCCATCAGGAAACTGCAGGTCATTGCCATAATCAAAATGACCGACACAAGCATCTCACCTAAAAATTCCCGGATCTGCGGTGTTGCTACCTCCGCCGGCTGCATGCTCATAAAGCCAAAAAACACCAGTGATATCAAAAACAGTGGTACTGCAACCACAACTCCGAATGTAATCAGAAGTTTTGTTCTTATATTCATTATTCTGTCCTCCGTATTTGGACTATCAAAATTATACCATATCTGTCCGTTCTTATTTATAAACTTTTTGTAAAACCCTTGACTTTTTTGTAATCATGTCGTAAGTTATGTTAGAAAAGTCCATACGGTAGTTTTCTCTTATTCAGAGCGGTGGAGATACATAGGATCTGTGAAACCCGGCAACCCCTTTATAAAGGAAGGTGCTTACCTGAGCGAGTGATCGAACAATAAGAGGATTTGATACATGTTTTGTCAGGTCCGCTTGTGCGGACTTTTTTGTTGTCTGTAAACCACAGCAGGAGAATTCTCCTGCACCATTTTTTAAAGGAGCATTTTCATGGAAAAAGAAAAAATTTTATTTACTTCCGAATCCGTAACCGAAGGCCATCCAGACAAAATCTGTGACCAGATTTCTGATGCCATCCTGGACGCACTGATGGAACAAGACCCGATGAGCCGTGTTGCCTGCGAGACCAGCACTACCACCGGTCTTGTACTGGTAATGGGCGAAATCACCACCAAAGCATACGTAGATATCCAGAAAATCGTTCGCGATACCATTCGCGAGATCGGATATACCAGAGGAAAATTCGGATTCGATGCTGATAACTGTGCCGTTATCACTGCCATTGATGAGCAGTCCTCCGATATTGCTATGGGCGTAGACAAGGCACTGGAGGCAAAAGAACATCTCATGGATGACAGCCAGCTGGAGGCAATCGGCGCAGGCGATCAGGGTATGATGTTCGGCTATGCATCCAACGAAACTCCGGAACTTATGCCCTATGCAATCTCCCTTGCTCACAAACTGGCAAAGAGACTGACCGACGTTCGTAAAGACGGCACATTGCCGTACCTTCGTCCAGATGGAAAGACCCAGGTTACCGTAGAGTACGATGAAAACGGCAAACCGCTTCGTCTGGAAGCAGTTGTTCTTTCCACCCAGCACGGTGAGGAAGTTACCCAGGAGCAGATTCACGCTGATATTAAGAAATATGTCTTCGATCCGATCCTTCCGGCAGACATGGTCGATGCAGACACCAAGTTCTTCATTAACCCGACCGGACGTTTCGTTATCGGCGGACCCCACGGAGACAGCGGACTGACCGGACGTAAGATCATCGTAGATACTTACGGTGGAATGGCACGTCACGGCGGCGGGG
>OKVK01001133.1_pt1 | contig 14513 bp, 13 predicted proteins | sample 1604771 | NCBI WGS metagenome assembly OKVK01 (sample SAMN01760906, study PRJEB22395) | human gut metagenome | reverse complement strand
TCTCCGGCTGAGGTTTTTGAAGGTTGATAGTGTTGCACTTGCTTGACTTTCTGCCGTGGCGCGAAGCGCCGGAGGGATTGTTCTGCATAAGTTGAAATTTTTCAAAAATGCTGAGTATTTTGAACTTTTATTGCAGCAACCCCTCAGTCACGGCTTTGCCGTGACAGCTCCCCTTACACAAGGGAGCCTTGAGTCCGTGCAATGACAGATTTTTCGACAGACTGAAACCCCGGAGAATAACTCCGGGGTGAATTTTTTGGGGTTGGAGTAGAAATCCCAATTTATCTGTTCTCACGGTTTTCCAAAACAATAATAGAAAACCGACCACAGCAATTTTCTGCTGCGGTCGGCTGCGGTTTTGCTGATGCTCCGTTTTTAGAGGCATCATTTTTATTTGCTGTATTTTTTGCTTTTGAGCCGTATTGCGGAAAGCTCAACAAATCTTGCGAGACTGTACGAGCGCATGAGCATGACACGCGCCTGCATCTGCTTTGATATTCCGCAGTAGCCGTATTTTGATATCAGTTCGCGCGTCATGTGCGAGATGCGTGCGGCATTGCGCCTGTCTCCTGCGCGCAGATATTTCACATGCACCGTATGCAGAGCGAAGATTTTCTTTCTGTGCGCAAGAATCGAGAGCTCCGGGTCACCCGCCACTATACGCAAGTCATACCCCTCTTACAGACAATCCCACGAGCTCACTTCGTTGTAGAGCGCCTCGGCGCAGTTTTCGAGCGGATAGTAGAAGTTTCTCATGCGCTCGGCGTATATCGGTTCCGGATCAAAGCCGTTTTTCGCGGCTTTTTTTATTTCTTCCACCGCGCCGTCCGGGTCGAGGACGAGCGAACCGAAGGCTTTTTCAAACGGTAAATCCAGCTTGCGGTAGTGGTTCATGCCCGCCTTGAACTGTCCGTAGTCCGGCACAAAATAGAGCACCGGGCGGCAGAGATAAGCGAAGTCGAACACGAAAGACGAGAAGTCCGTTATGAACATCTTGTAGTCCTCAATATCAACATGTGCGCCCGCCATGACGACGCGCGGACTCTTGATATCAAACAGTCCTTCGGCGTCCGCGATTATTGGGTGGAGCTTGACATCGAGATAGGTGTCCGTCTTTTCGAGCAGCTCGTGCAGCTCCTCACTCTCAAGAAAACGTGAGAAATTCCTGAAATAGTCGGAGCTTTTGAGCTTCGAGTCTATCAGCTCCCACTTCGAGGAGTTTATCTCCTGAGTCAGGTATTTGCGCCACGACGGGGCGAAGAGAATCCTGTTCTTTGCCTTTTTGCTTCTGTCGATATGGTCGTATCGCGCCATGCCGGTCGGGATGAGATTGTCCTCCGGGTAGTGATAGTTCGTCATATAGTTCTGCTTTTCAAACGGAGCGGAAATAACGATTTTATCCGCGCGGCAGCGCTCGACCGAATTCTGCGAGCGCAGGGAGGCGTGGAGCACTCCATGCTGGAGATAGATAGTTTTGAAATCGAGCAGATCGGCATAGGGCACTTCGCCCGCCGCCGAGCCGAACGGCGAAACGGGGGTCACGCCGTAGAACGCCGTGAATATCACGCGCGCCGAGAGATAGAGCAGTTTGTGCTTCTCTGAGCCGAATTTCACGAGATGCGCCTGTTCATCTTTTGTGAACAGCTCGTCGATATTCTTGTATTCGCGGCTGTAGATATAGTAGCGTTCAACGCCGTCGTTGTGCTTTATATCATTCTTGAACTGGTAATAGCCGTTGTCGAAATCTACCGTGTGAAGGTCATAGTAGAGCTCGACTTTGTGCGCTCTGCGGTATTCAATGGCGGCATTGCGCAGCTTTTTGACATTGCCCTTGAAATTCTTGCTCTGCTCGCGCTCGGCACGGTACTTCTCATTTTCGTCAACGCTTCTGCTGACGAGTGTCCTGCCATTCAGAGTGAACATCACGCCGTTTCGGACATACATGCGTATTTTACGGCTGAACACGGCGGTCGGCTCGGCGAGAAGATTCGTCGGATATTCTTTGCCGCGTATGCTTATAAAGAACTTTATCTCGTGCCTGCCGTCTGCGGGGAATTCGCAGAAGAACGCCGGGAAATCGACAACGTTGACTGCGGAATCCTGCGCGCTGAAAACGGAGGTGAAAGTTTCAAGCTCGCGTTTTTCGCCGTCTACAGAAGCTATTACTTTCCACTCGCCGCGCCCGAGATGCGAGAACACGGGGGATTTTATGAACGAGAGCAGTCTCGCTTTTCCGTTTTCGACGAATATTTTTCTCATCATCAGCGGGAACGAGGACGCCGAAAAAATCTTTCTTCCGTCCGCCGCAATGCTGAGCTTTCCGTCATCTGCTATTACTGTCGGATGGCAGTTCGGCTTGCGCGAGAGCCAGTAGTGGATATGATATTCATTGACGGACGGGTGCAATATTATAGTGTCCTCGTCCATTTGCTTGAGCAGCGCATCGATGCGCCTGTTCGCGCGCGCGAACTCCTCGGGCGAATAGTGATAGGGCAGGAGCTTGTCCTCCTTGAGTTTCCAGCGCAGGTCGTTGAAAACTATGCCCTGGAAATACGGCGGAACTCTGCCGCCGAATGAATCAAACAGCTCCTCGTAGAAAGCCATGGAGGTTTCAAATATATAATAGGGCGAGAAAACGGTTGAAACAATGCTGTTCTCGTTGCCGCGATTATATCTGTATTCACCCTTTTGGCAAAAGCCTATTTTCATCTTGCGGCGCAGGATATCGCAGCAGTATTTCTCGTCCTCGTGCCTGAAATTCGGCGACTCGTCAAAGAAAATGCCGTTATTTTTATCATTCTTGACGCAGATATTGACATTCGTCTGCGTGATGAATCTATTCTTCGGGTCATCGAGATCATACACGCCCGTGTGGGTCAGCGTGCGGTATCTGAAATGATAGACCGGCGGCGCATTTTTGAAATACTGCGTGATGCGGTAGGTGACCAGATCCACCTCGTCATAGACCGTGTCAAAATAGTCAACGACGCTCTTGACCGTATCGGGAGCTAAAGTGTCGTCGGAATCGAGAAAGAAGATATACTTGCCCTGCGCATGGCGCAGACCGAAGTTTCTTGTCTTTGAAAGTCCCTCGTTCTCTTTTGAGTAGAAATGGATATTCTCATATTCGTCAGCCCAGCGGCGGCAGATATCCGCGCTGCCGTCCCGGCTTCCGTCGTTTATCAGGAGTATCTCCATATTCCCGAACGGCTCAGTCTGCTCTTTGAGCGAGTTTATGCAGCCGTCGAGATATTTTTCGACATTGTAGACGGGAATGAGTATCGTGGCTCTGAATGGAAAATCAGACATTCAGGTCACCCCCAGCGAGTTTTGAGCAGACTTTGCAGCCGAGCTTTTTCGCCGCTCCGCCCATGCGGTAGAGCTTGAAATAGAGCCACGCGGCGATGCAGCGGCGCAGCGTGCCGAAGCTGAGCTTGCCGCCGTAAAAATCGCGCACAACGTCGTCGGCGAGGATAGGCAGAGTCACTTCTTTGTACATGGCGTTCGTGCCCGCCGAGACGAACTCTCCGGCGCGGAAGCCTTCTTTTAACATAGCGGAATCAATGCCGAAAGCCGCGAGGGCATATGCGCTGTAAGCTTCGTTTTCAAAGAACGGCTTTGCCACAGTTGAAAACGCATCGAATTCAGCTTCTTTTTCTGCCTTGTCAAGTCCGCAGTAAGCCGAGAGCAGAAGAGTCAGAGCGGAGAGCCCGCCTTTAATTGAAACACTCTTTGCAATGATATCAAAGCTTTCGACGTTCCAATCTATCGGCTTCGTGCCGTAGAGAAGCACTTCGTGTATTGGCTCGAAACTATCATATGCGGCATACTGCGCGGCAAACGCGGCGAAGCCCGCCGGGCTTGCGGATAAAAGCTTTATTTTGTGCTCGTTTATAACTTCCGAGCGCATGACAAAATTCACGCCGACTGCAGGCGAGAACGCCTCGTGGACTGAGAATCCGTCGCGATAGAGCTTGCGCGGCGAATTTTTCTCTTCAGCAGCAGCGTTAAAAACGACCGCCTTATCTTCGAGCAGCTCGACAAATCCGGGCGCAAAAGTGGTCCCGGCATCGGCGAACATGACGAGCGGGGCATCGGGCGAAGCGAGGACGGAATTGACTGACTCAACGGAGCAGGGTGCAAAATCTATCCTGCTGTTCTCCGCCGCTGTCGGGAATTTTTTGATATCCGCATTTTCTGCGCAGATTACAAGGCGCACGCCGCCGCAGGTTATGAGCGAGTAGGCGAGATTTTCCGCCGCGCCCGAATCGCCCGTGCAAATGACGCAAAGTTTGAAATTATATTCCATAAAAGTTTCTCCGATTGCAAAGCGCCCCCGCAGAGAGTGACCTGTGCGGAGGCAGCTTATTTATTTTGTTATGCTGTCAGTGCGGCAAAGGCAACCGTGCCCGCCATGATAAGAATATTCAATGCATATCTCTCGAGGAACGCGCCCGCTATAATAAGAACGGTCGGGATGAAGAGAACAATCTTCACAAAAAGATTTGCGCCATCCTTGCCGTAGAGCGCGTGCCACAGACCGATTGCATCCTCCATAAGCGGATACTGGTTCGCGCACAGCGAGAAGCCGAGATAGAACAGGATGCAGTATACAATGAACATAAGCATCGTGCTCGAATCGGCGGGGACCTTTAAGAAGAACAGACCCGCAAAGCCCATATAGAGCATGGGCGTGCCGATTATCGCGGTGAACAGACCGGGCAGGAGGCAATAGAAGAAAATCTTCGCCTTGCTGCCGATCGCGTCATGCTCGACATGGCCGCAGCCGTCGGTGAATCTGAGATACTTTGTATCCTCAACGGGGATACTGAACGCTCTTGCGATAAGATGCTCGAAGAAAGCCTTTATATATGCGCCGGGGAAGGTGAGCACCTTGCCGATGAAATAGATAACAGTTGAAATCATGAGATGACACCTCCGTCAGTGATGAAGACCTGCTCGACGGTCTTTTTGCCTGCAAGGCAGTCCGTGACGACCGTGCTTATCTCGTAGTTGTAGGTCTTGAGATAATCCTGAAGCGTCTTGTAGGTATCATCGTCCTTTGCAAGTCCCGCTGCAAGAGCCGCGGTGTTGATTATATCGAGCGTCAGGTCGCCGTAGTTCATGGAGAACTGATATGCGTTCTTTCCGCATTCGTTAGCCTTTGCGTAGTCGCCCTTGAGCATATAGGCGATAGCCTCGTTGCGGTAGATATCCGAATCGCCGCCGGATACCTCGATGCCCTCTTCGCATATCTTTATCGCCGCGTCATATTTGCCGGTGTACCAATAGAGGTTGGCGCGCAGGCTGTACGAAGTGTAATCGCCGCTTGCGACTCCTGCCGCATTTTCGGCAGTGTCGAGCAGGTCGCAGACCTTCTCGGCGCCGTCGGCATCGCCCTGTGCGAGCAGAGCCATGACCTTCTGCTCATAGGCGGAGGAGTAGTTGCGGTTCTTTGCAATCATCTTGTCGGCGTATTCAACGGACTTCGCATAGTCGCCCGAGCGATAGTAGTAATCCGCAATTGTCGGACCGTAGATCATGAGACCCGCGGGATATTCCTTTTCCATCTTCAGAAGGAACTCAAGCTGGGTGTCGATGCTCTTGTCCGCCATCATCGCGATATAGCACTTGTAGTATTCGATATACTGATCCTCAATTCCGTCCTGACCCTTGAGAGCGTCAAGCTTCTTGATAAGATCGTCGTAGGGGATATCCTTCGCTTCGGCGTTGACATAGTTCTGGAGAATCGAATATGCCTGCTCCTGCGTGGTGTTGTAGCCGTTATATGCCTTGACGAACTTGCGCATACCGAGCAGCCTCAGGTCGGATTTCACTGCGTCCTCGCCGAGAGTGTTCACAACATATCCGCCCGCGTCTATCTCGGTGTAGCCTTTTGCATAGATCTTCGCGGTCATCGCGGTCTCGCCGTAGCCGAGGGTGAATATCGTCTGATTGCCGAGGGTCTTCGACAGATTCGAGATAAAGTCGCTGTCGTTGAGAGAGGCGTTTGCCTCGCTCGCCTGGGACACCTTGTTGAGCGCGGCGTTGACATAGCCCTGGTTCAAGAGTGAGTCCGCCTCAAGCAGACCGACCATCTGCGTGGCGTTTGCGCCCAGGAGCATCAGCGCGAACAGCGAAACTATCACGCAGAGCACCGCGGCAACTACGGAACCGCCCTTTATCTTCGTCTTCATCATCTTGGTACGGCAGTCCTCGCAGTAATAGCTGCCCTCTTCGCGCGCCTTCTTCTGGCAAAGGCTGCAAAGCGTTCTGTCATACTCAAAGTTTTTTTCTTCCTTTTCGGCAGCCTCGTTCTCTTCGAGCGGCTGCAGGTTTTCTTTATCTGACAAACCGATACCTCCTTGTCCGGTAGCATTACCTCTTCATTCTATCAGCTTTCTTATAAAAATTCAAATAAAATCAGACTTTGTTTACAAAAAACTCATAAAATACCGCCAAAGCTTAAATTACCGGCGCATCATATGCAAATATCGGCGCAAAATATCTTGTCATATCATTAAAAAATCTGTATAATCAACCTGCATATATATTTAAGCGAAAGGAAGCAGAATATGCTTGAACTGAAAAATGTCTCCTTCTCGGTCGGTAGTGCGGACGACGAGCTTGAGATAATCGACGATATCAGCCTCACATTTGACGACGGCAAGTTCGTTGTCATAACAGGACCGAACGGCGGCGGAAAATCCACGCTCGCAAAGCTCATTATGGGCATCGAGCAGCCGACCGCGGGACAGATAATCTATAACGGAACGGATATAACTCATATGAGCATCACCGAGCGCGCGAAGCTCGGCATCGGCTACGCCTTTCAGCAGCCTCCGCGTTTCAAAGGGCTCACGGTGCGCAGGCTTCTGAGCCTCGCCCACGGCAGCGAGCTGCCCGAGGACGCGTGCTGCGCATATCTGACGAGCGTAGGGCTCTGCTCGCGTGAATATCTCAACCGCGAGGTTGACGCGTCGCTCTCGGGCGGTGAAGTAAAGCGTGTTGAAATTGCCACGCTCATGGCGAGAAATGTAGACCTTGCGATATTCGACGAGCCGGAGGCGGGAATTGACCTGTGGAGCTTCGCAATGCTTGTCGAGAGCTTCCGCTCGATGTGCAAGAACAGATATGAAACAGTGATAGTAATTTCGCATCAGGAGCGCATAATGCAGCTCGCCGACGAGATGATAGTCGTCGAAAAAGGCAAGATCCGCACGCGCGGCACAAAGGAAGAGATACTCCCGCAGCTGCTCGGCGAGCTTGACGAGAGCTGCGACTTCAACAGAAAGGACGGTGAATGATATGCCGGATCTGATCAAAAAAGTCGATATGTCGCTGCTGCACACGATAGCGGACATGGATTCAATGCCGACGGGCGCGTTCAACATCAGAAAGAACGGCCAGGGCATCGCGAGACAGTCGAGCGAAAATATAACAATAGAGCCCAAAAAAGGTAACCCGGGCATAGACATATATATAAAGCCGTTCACAAAGGGCGAAGAGGTGCACATCCCCGTCATAATCACCGAGACCGGAATAAACGACAAGGTATATAACGATTTTTATGTCGGCGAGGGCGCGGATGTGTTGATAGTCGCGGGCTGCGGCATACACAACTGCGGCGGTGAAAAGACCGAGCACGACGGCATCCACCGCTTCTTTATCGGCAAGAACGCAAAAGTAAAATATGTCGAGAAGCACTACGGCGAAGGCGAGGGCACAGGCGAGAGAATACTAAACCCCGTGACTGAAGTCACCATGGAGGAGGGCTCTTACTGCGAGATGGAGATGATTCAGCTCGCGGGCGTCGACTCTACTCTGCGCGAGACCGAGGCGGCTCTCGACGCGAACGCCAAGATAGTCATCACCGAGCGCCTGCTCACCCACGGCAGCCAGAAAGCCCGTTCAAATATGACCGTGAACTTAAACGGCAGGGATTCGAGCGCGCAGATAGTCTCCCGCTCCGTCGCGAGGGATCACTCCGAGCAGGTGTTCTATCCCAGAGCGGTAGGCAACACGGCGTGCCGCGCCCATGTCCAGTGCGACTCGATAATCATGGACAAGGCGAAGATACGCTCCATCCCGGAGATAACCGCCAACGACGCCGACGCGCAGATAGTCCACGAGGCGGCTATCGGGCGCATAAACAACGACCAGCTCCTGAAGCTTATGACCTTCGGACTGACCGAGGAGGAGGCCGAGGAGGTCATAGTCAGCGGCTTCCTGAAATAAATAGATAAAAATATATTTTTATGCAATAAGTTTAAAAAACTATTTGCAAATCAGAACAGATATGTTACAATTACACTGTTTAAGACCGCGCATATGACGAACCGGCCGCGCGGCATTTAAGGAGGTTATAACCAAACATGGAAAAAGCGAAGCAGTATTTCTGTGCTAAGCCCAACGGCAAGCTGCACTATCCGCACACGATACTCACGGGATTCGGTTTCCTTGCGTCGTCTATCGCATGGGCAATCTACGATCCCTACATAACCAAGATACTCAACCACCTGCTCAATAACAGCGCCACGATAACCTCGTGGTCGGCAAAGCTCAACGCCGCGTTCCCGGCTCTCGCCGAGTTCGCCGCGGCAAACGGCGAGAATGTTACAACCGCCGCCGGCGGCATAACGCTTGTCCCGCTGTTCATCGGTATTATCATGACGTTTGATAATATTTTCGGCGTCATCTTCCAGCCGACCTTCGGCAAGCTTTCCGATAACACCCATTCCCGTTTCGGCAAGCGCCGTCCGTATGTTATCTTCGGCGCGCCTATCTCGGCTATCCTCTTTGCGATAATCCCGATAGTCGCGATAAAAGTCGGTTCGCTTCCGCTGACGATGCTCTTCATCATTCTCTTCGTCTTCGTCATGTCGCTCTGGAGAGCTCCCGTCGTCGCGCTCATGCCCGACCTGACCCCCAGCGACATCCGCTCCGAAGGCAACGCCGTCATCAACCTCATGGGCGGCATCGGCGGCGCGCTCGGCCTGTTCGCCGGCACTATCGTCACCGCTATCTACTGCGCATCCACGGGAATCTCCTCGAAGTCTCCTGAGTTCAACGAGCTCAACACCTTCCCCTACGTTTTCCTGCTCGGCGCCGCCGTTATGGTAATCGGTATGCTCGTCATACTCTTCTTTGTCAAGGAGCCCGACAGCCGTATTAAGGTTCAGGGCGAGATGAATCAGGCAGCCGACGCAGAGGCAAGACGCAAGGCTGAAAAAGAGGCCGCAAAGGCTGAAAAAGAAGCAAGAAAGAAAGAGAAGCTCACCTCCGGCGAGAAAAGAAGCCTTATCTTCATGCTCATGGGTCTGTTCTTCCTCTTCTGCGGCACGAACGCAATTTCAACTTTCTTCGCGCTGTTTGCCGATGAGATTCTTCATAAGACCGCCGCTCAGGCAACCATCATGACCACCGCCTTTGCCGCCGCCTCCGCAGTCGCCGCCATCCCCGCGGGCTGGCTCGGCAAGAAGTTCGGCCGCAAAAAGACCATACTCGGCGGACTTGCCATATTCATCGTCGCATTCGGCGCATATCTCCTGACCGAGATACTTCACATCAACGCACTCAGCGGAGCGCTCATCTGGGTAGCTCTTGTTGTCGGCGGCGCGGCGAATATGTTCATCACCGTCAACACCCTGCCTCTCGTGCTCGAGATAGGCGGCATAGACAAGGTCGGTACCTTCACCGGCTACTACTACACCGCAACCTTCTCCGCACAGATAGCTACCCCGATAATCTACGGTATCGTCCGTATGCTTACCGGCACATATATGTCCCTGTTCTACTATTGCCCGATAGCCTTTATCCTCTCGACCCTCTGCATCCTCGTCGTCCGCCACGGCGAAGCGATCCCCGACGAGATAGTCGAAAAGATCAAGGAAGAGAACGAGGACTGATAAAAAGTCCTGCATAAATCCGCCCATTCGGCGGGCGCAATAAAGCAGTAAAAGCCAGACTGCAAAAGCAGTCTGGCTTTTTTATCCAGTAGATTTGTATCACCCGCGGTCAAACAACAACGGCGCAGCCTCAAAAGCCGCGCCGTTACATATTTTTTACGGACAATCCGCAAATTAAATTATATCTCCCTGAACACAGCGGCAAATCCGCCGGAGGGACGCATTGCTATATCCGCGCTGTCGGCGCTCGTGACGGATATCTTCACTTTGTTATACCCGCGCTGATCCGTAAGATTGTCCGTGTATATCTCGGCTTCGTATTTCGCGCCGTCTTTTAAAAACGAGAACGGCAGATTTATCTTCCGCTCGCCTTGAGAGCTGTTAAACACGGCGGCGTACCATCTGTTTCCGCTTCGCCGCGCGAAAATTACAATCTCGCCTATTTTGCTGCCGGGGAGAACATGCGTCTCGTTCCAGACCACCGGCAGGGGAGAGACAAATGAGTCGAGCCCGTGCGCTTTGAGAATTGACGGGTCTTCGCTGACGGTGAAGAATGCCGAGTTATATATTACGGCCGAGGCGAGCATATGGCAGATGCTGACTTCATTCAGGCACCTCGGCACGGAGAAGCACAGCGGCGTATAATCCGCGTTGCCGCCGAGCATCCTTGTAAATGGAAGAATCGTGTCGTTGTCCGCGTCCGCCTTGCATTGGAGTCCGCGAATCGCCTCCATGCTCATCACATTCGGGAAGGTGCGGCGCAGCCCCGTCGGCTTCTGCGGGTTGTGGTATATGACCATGAGCTTGTGCTCTGCCGCCTCGTGCGCGAAGCGGCGGTAAAACTCGGTCATGAACTGTGTCTCGCTCTCGATGTGGTCGAGCTTTATGCCCTTTATCCCGAGCTTTTCACACTTTTTGAAGAACCTGCGCCTGTATGGAGTGAACCACACCTTGTCCATGGCGGACTGCCAGAGCCATATCCCGATTGAGCGCTTTTCTGCGTCGTCAACGAGCTCTTTGACCTTTTTGAACGCGCCGCGTTCCGTCCTTGCCCAGTCGCGCCAGCCGTTGTCCGCGAGGTTGTATTCATATCCCGCCTCCTGCGCGAGGGCGTTGAATTCCATTATCTTTTCAAAGCGGCGGCTGTGCTCCTCGTCTATAAAATACGACCACGCGCTCTTGCCCGGGCGTATCCAGTCGGCGTTTTCGTATATTTTGTCGCTTATGGGCGCGGCGGCGTGGGTTATAACGCGGCAGTGAATGAGCTGATCGAGCGAGCGGCACACGGTGACTATGCGCCACGGAGTTTTCCCGCCTTTTATAAAGAACTTGTACGTGTCCCACAGCTCCGTTTTGAATCTGCCCGCGCCGAGCGAGCGCAGAGCCATGCCGGGGTAGTTCTCGATATCCGATTCGGTTATCATTATATATATGCTTTTCCCGGGAAACTCGAATGCGGTCATGCATGAGAAAACTTCGCTTTGCGAAAGCTCCGAGGCCTTTTTTATCAGCGTCTTGCCCTGCATCTTCTTGAGGTCGGTCTGATATCTGCAAACCGTGTCGCCGGGCACATTGAACCGCGTCAGCTCGTCGCTGATAAGTAACCCCGTCTCCTCACCGAAGAGCAGACGGAATCCGAAGCCGTCGTTCCATATGCGCACCTCGAGCGAGTATATAATTTTTTTCGCGCGCACGGGGATAATATAATTCATGTGCCTGTCGGTTATATCCGTCTCGGTGTCAAGGTCGCGGTAAGTCTCTTCGCAGGACTCGATTTTTGGCTCGCCGAGGGTGACATTTTCGCCGATATTTCTGCCGCCCTGAATGAGCAGACCTATCTCCGACGGCTCGATTACGGTAATTCCGCCGACCGCCGCCGAATATGTGAGCCTGCCGCCCGAGACAGTTACTTCGAGCGCGCCGTCGGGGCTTTTGAGAATATATTTTTCCGTTCCCGGGGTGAAATTTGAATCGCCGCTTGATTTCTTCTCAAACAGCGAGTATGCCGCAAAACGGGCGCGCGCTCCTATCCCGAGCAGCCGCCGCCCAGTCTCTCTCATCATGCCGATCCCTCCGTTACGTTGCATATTATAATATATTTTATTCTGCAACACAAGTTGATATTTGACCTCGGATATGATATAATCCGATTAAACTTGAGTATAAGGAGAAGTTCTATGAACAGTAAAGTAGTTATCACCACGGACAGCCCTGCGGATCTGAGCGCAGAACTTGAAACAAGATATGATATACATGTCCTGCCGCTGTATGTTAATCTCGGAGGAAAATCATACCGCGACGGAATAGATATAACCACTCCCGATATTTTCAGGCACTACGACGAGACGGGGGAGCTGCCCTCGACCTCGGCTATTCCGATAGGCGACTATGAGACTTTCTTCAAGTCCTTTGTCGATGCCGGCAAAGAAGTCGTTCACTTCTCGCTGAGCTCCGGCATATCCTCGACCCATCAGAATGCAATGATTGCTGCCGAGGGTATGGAGGGCGTGCATATTATCGACTCGCTGCATCTGAGCTCCGGCATTGCGCTCCAGGTCATAAGAGCCTGCGAGATGCGCGACGAGGGCAAGAGCGCGGATGAGATTGCCGCAGCCGCAGTCGATTTCAACAAAAAGACCTGCACGAGCTTCGTGCTTGAAAAGCTCGAATATATGAAGAAGGGCGGCCGCTGCTCGACCGTCGCCGCGCTTGGTGCCAACTTGCTCTCCATCCGTCCCTGCATCGAGATGAGCGAGGGCAAGCTCGGCGTCGCGAGAAAATATCGCGGTAAGATACTCGATGTCAAGAAAAAGTATATCGAGGATGAGCTCAACGCCCACAAGGACGATGCCGATCTCTCGCGCATCTTCATCACCTCGTCGAGCATCAGCGACGCGGACGAAAAGGAGCTTATCGACAAGATCCTGAGCATTCTTCCGTTTAAAGAAGTACACCGCGGACGCGCCGGATGCACCATCGCGAGCCACTGCGGACCGGGATGCACGGGTATCCTTTTCATGACGAAATAAGAGACGAAGAGCCGCCGCCTGTCTGAATTTCAAACGGGTCGGCGGCGTTTTTTTGATGCGGAGAATAAAATGATAAAAAACATAATTCTCGATATGGGCAACGTGCTCATTGAATACGATGTCAACCGCCCGCTTGACGCGCTCTGTCCTAACGAAGAGTCAAAGAAAATTATCCGCCGCGAGCTGTTCGAGAGCGAAGACTGGCTCGAGGGCGACAGGGGAAATATAACCGACGCCGAGATGCTCGCCGCGGCGAAAGCGCGCGTGCCGGAAAAGTATCACGCCGCGCTCGAAGAGTGCGAGCGGCACTGGCCGGATTTTCTCAACAGAATTGACGGCGCGCCGGAGTTCTGCCGCGCGATGCGTGAGAGCGGGAAGAATATATATGTCCTCTCAAACGCGAGCGGGCGCTTCTATGAATATTTTCCGCGCTTCTACGATATCGACTTCTTCGACGGCGCGGTAGTCTCGTGCGACCTGCACATCATAAAGCCCGACAGGAGGATATACGAATATATCCTCGATAAATACGGGCTGAAAGCCGAGGAATGTTTGTTTATAGACGACCTCGAAAGAAATGTGCGCGGGGCAGAGAAAGTCGGAATAAACGCCGTGAGGTTCGAAAACAACTACGGAGAGATAGCGAAAAAATACGGACTTTGACGGAGAGGGCTGCCGCTAAATGCGGCAGCCCCGAGTGTGTCGATAAACCTATTTTTAGTGGTTTCGCAAAAATCAAAGCCTCCCTTGTTTAAAGGGAGGTGGCGCGAAGCGCCGGAGGGATTGTTCTGAATAAGGGAAAAATTTTCAAAATGCTGAGTATTTTGAACTTTCATTACAACAACCCCTCAGTCACGGCTTAGCCGTGGCAGCTCCCCTTACACAGGGGAGCCTTGAGCCCGTGCAATGACAGACTTTTTCGACAGACTGAGGGCTGCCGCTAAATGCGGCAGCCCCCTGTTTTTATGATTTCTTTTTTGTTTTTATTTTCCGTCTGTATTTTGCAAAGCAGACTATGCTTGCCGTGACAAGCCCCAAGCCAATGACGAGCACCCAGTGCAGATAGTATGTGTTGAGGAACGGAATGAAAGAGTATACTGGCACGCGCGTTGTTGCCATGCGGTGCTCGTCTGATATCTGCGTCGTCCCGTCGGGGAGCATCTCCATCATCGGGCCGTGGTCGTAGGTCACTTTATGATAAGACTCAATGACTTGTGACAGAGTCAGCAGCACGCCGATTATGATAACTCCGAGCACGAGCGTGATTATGCCCGCGATGAGCAGCTGGCGGCTCTGCTCCGCCTTTCTGACATTTGCGGCGGTGCGGGCTACTGCGGGGATGTCCTCGTCGCAGTCGAGGTTGTCTTTTATAAGATAGTCGGTCGTGACGCCGAAAAGCTCGCTTAGCTGAACTATGTTGTCCGTGTCCGGAACGGCAGTGCCGAGCTCCCATTTTGATACCGCCTGCCGCGAGACCGTTATCCTGTTTGCAAGTTCCTCCTGCGACCAGCCGCGCCCTTTTCTGAGCTTTTGCAGTTTTTCGGGGAAGTTCATGAATTCCTCCTTTCGCGTATTT
>OKVK01001129.1_pt1 | contig 14571 bp, 14 predicted proteins | sample 1604771 | NCBI WGS metagenome assembly OKVK01 (sample SAMN01760906, study PRJEB22395) | human gut metagenome | reverse complement strand
GAGTTGATGCCGCCGAAGAAGCGGATGCCAAGTTTGGTCATGGTGTCTGCGATGACTTTTGCATTTCTCTTGTAGTAGTTGATATTTTCCTGGCATTCTTTGATGCCCTCCTCAGAGAATACCATTTCGGCACCCTTCTGTACAATGTAGGAGGTACCGTTGAATTTGGTGCACTGACGCCGGTTCCACATGGCGTTCAGAGACATTTCCTCGCCGTTGGAAGCAGTAAATACCAGCTCTTTCGGAACGACGGTGTAACCGCAGCGGGTTCCGGTAAATCCGGCTGTCTTGGAGAGAGAGCAGAACTCGATCGCGCATTTCTTTGCACCTTCGACAGCAAAGATGCTTCGCGGAAGTTCCGGATCGGTGATAAATGCTTCATATGCGGAGTCGAAAAGAATCACTGCTTCATTGGCCAGTGCGTAATCGACCCATTCCTTCAACTGCTCTTTGTTGTAGCATGCACCGGTAGGATTGTTGGGAGAACAGAGGTAGATGACATCTGCATGCTGGCTTTTATCCGGCATGGGAAGAAATCCGTTTTCTGCATTTCCTGCCATATAGGTAACCTGGTTTCCGGCCATAATATTGGTATCCACATAGACCGGATAGACCGGATCAGGAACCAGAACGACGTTGTCATGTCCGAACAGATCAGTGATATTACCGGTATCGCTCTTTGCACCGTCGGATACAAAGATATCACCCGGGTCTACTTCCACGCCGTTTCTCTTATAATAATCTGCAATGGCATTTCTGGTAGCCTCATATCCTTGCTCAGGGCCATAACCTTTGAATGTCTCGGAGGTCGCCATGGCATCGACTCCTTCATGGAGTGCGGCAATGACAACTTTGCCCAGCGGAAGGGTGACATCACCGATTCCGAGACGGATGATCTGTGCGCCTTTCTCGGGATTTGCTTCTTTATAGGCAGCAGTTCTGTGTGCAATCTCGGAGAACAGATAGCTGGCCTTCAGATTGAGATAATTTTCATTTAATTTTGGCATAGATTCCAGATCCTTTCTGTATATAATCAAAAACTGCATATATTGTAGCAAAGAGCTAGGAAATCGTCAATAAATGTGGTATCATACCGAAAAAATTTCGGCGTGCAGAAAAGAAGGAAAGCATGGCGGAGAGTTGCTTTTTCGTTGACATAAAGAAGAGAGTCCCGTATACTGATAACAAAGAATGTTTATACAAAGGAGGAAAAGGATATGAATTATGTAGGAACATTACTGGGACTGGGAATCGGTCTGATGTTTGTGGGAATTCTGGTAGGAATCTTGTATTATGTGGCATTTTCCTGGTCACATATGAAAGCACTGAAAGCCCTTGGTTATGACAAGGCATGGCTGGCATGGATTCCCTTTGGCGTATTGTTTGCCTGCGCAGATGCAGTGACCGGAGATGCGGATCAGGTACGGATGTTCAACATTTTGGAAGTTCCGGCAGCCGTATTCAAGTTCTGGTGGATTGCTCAGCTGGCACTGTGGGTATTGTCACTGTCCGGACCGCTTGCTACTTTGATCAACCTGGCACTGAACATTACATTCTATGGATGCACCTATACGAAGATGTATGCGCTCCTGGAGCGGAAAGCTGAGGAGGAAACCCAGGTAATCGGCTGTGTATCCGGTGTGATTCCGCTGGTGGCAATCGTAAAATTTCTGACAATGTAACAGTAAGGAAAGAGTATGAATCTGAAAAATTTGTATCCCGGCCGGATGGTATCGTCTGTATATGAGATGGACTGGGAAAAGCTTGCCCTGACATCCCGGGGAGTGATTTTTGATATTGATAATACGCTGGTTCCCCATGGGGCGCCTGCGGATGACCGCGCAAAAGAGCTGTTTTCAAGGCTTCACGGACTGGGAATGAAGACAGCTCTTGTATCCAACAACGGGGAGGAGCGCGTCCGCCCCTTTGCGGAGAAAGTAGAGAGTATATATCTTTATAAGGCCGGAAAGCCGAAGAAAGACGGCTATGAGAAAGCCATGCAGCAGATGGGGACAGATACGGAAAATACGCTGTTCGTTGGCGACCAGATTTTTACGGATATTTTTGGGGGAAACCGTGCCGGACTGGATACGGTACTCACGGAGCCGATTGACAAATCCACCGACGAACCCCAGATCGTGGTGAAACGATGGTTTGAAAAACCGTTCCGGAAGGTGCGGCGGGATTTCTGAAGAAACGTAAGAACTTTGTAACAGATATTCAATATTTCATTGCTATAATAAATCATCTGAAGACATATACTAGATAGCAGGGAAGTGATGATAATGTTGAAAAAATGGATGCGATATATGCTGCTGGCAGCGTGCTGCCTGACACTTACCGGGTGCGCCCGGAAAGAGACCGGATCCGAATTGCTGACAGAGACGAAGGATGCGGTGGTTCCGGTGGACGGTAAAGTTGATCCAGTTGTGGAGGAAACGCCGGAAGGAACCGCATTTCACCTTTACTACGGAGATGAGAATGCAGAGAATATCGTGCAGAAGACTGTCTATGTGGACAAGGTGACGGAAGATTCTGTAATGGAGCAGCTGGCGCAGGCACTGAAACTGGATTCGAATATCCGGCTGAAAAAGATTTCCTTTGGAATGCACGGAGGAGACAAGGTCGTGATGCTGGATTTTAATCAGGCATTTGCGGATTATATGAAGAAGCTGAGCCAGTCCGGCGAGACAGTTGTCATGGGAAGCATTACCAATACGTTTCTGGACTGTTATCAGAGTGAGCTTCTGTTGGTGACAGTGGAGGGAAAGGTACTGGATACCGGCCGGGAAGCCTATGAGGAATATTTGGAATGGTATCCGTATGTGGAGTCTTCCTATAAGGTTGTGGATGCAAAGCTGGAGCAGGACGGTGTTTCCATCACCTATCCGCAGATCGAGGGTCTGGGTGATGCCAGGATGCAGGAAAAATGGAATGATATTATTCATTCCACTGAAGAGCGGGCCATGGATGGATGGCTGTCTGGAGGGGAAAGTCAGGATGATTCCTATGAAGTGTCCTATGTGGTGAAAACTATGACGCCGGATACGCTGTCTATCCTTATGAATGGAAATATCTGTGAACAGGGAGCTGCTCATCCCTACAGCTTTAAATACACCTACAACATTGATCTGAATACCGGAGAAAGTATCCGGCTTGCTGATCATGTGGATGTGGACCGTCTGGCGGAGAATTTGTTTGCGGGAACCGGTTATTATGTGGAAGAATCAGCAGCAGATTATTTCAGGGAACGCCTGGAAGCTATCTACGGAACACCGGACAGTCTGGCAAGATCACTGGCGGGTTATGACTATGCGGAGGATGGAAGCGCACCTTACGGATATTCCTATCTGGAAAATGGAAAAGTGTGGATTTGTATGGAAGTTCCGCATGCACTGGGAGACTATATGGAGATCGAACTGGATACGCAGCAGTAGAAAAAAACATGAAATTTTCACAGAGATATGCTATAATAGCTGTTAAGTATTGATAAAGGAGTACGATTGATATATGAGTCAGGAAAAAGTAGATCGTTATAAAGAACAGAAAAGAAACAGAAAAGCAATTCAGGCGAAGAAAAAGAAAGAGGCATTTCTCACAAAGCTCTGTGCAGGACTGATTGCCATTGCATTGGTTGCGTGGCTTGGATATTCTGTCATGTATAAATATGATCAGAAGCAGAACAGCGGTGATGTGACCGCAGATATCACAGCATTGAACGATTATGTATCCGGCCTGAGTACAGACGGAGACGCAGCAGAATAAAACTTCATAGCAAGTAAAAACCCCGGCTGTAAAGCCGGGGGATTTTTTTATCTGTTTTCAGTTATTTCTGATTCTCTTTTGCTTCCATAAGTTTCATCGCACGAACTTTCAGCGGCAGTCCGAACAGGGTGATGAATCCGCTTGCGTCGTGGTGGTCATACATATCACCGGTGGTGAAGGATGCCAGAGACTCGTTGTAGAGGCTGTAAGGAGATGTGGTTCCGGCTTTGATGATGTTGCCTTTGTAAAGTTTGAATTTTACTTCACCGGTTACATACTCCTGAGTGCTTGCTACAAATGCGCGGATAGCATCACACAGAGGAGTGAACCATTTTCCTTCGTATACAACCTGGGACAGCTTGTTGCCCATGTCTTTTTTCGCTTCCATGGTAGCACGGTCAAGTACCAGCTCTTCCAGCTGCTTGTGAGCTTCCATCAGGATAGTTCCGCCAGGAGTCTCATAAACACCGCGGGATTTCATACCAACAACACGGTTCTCTACGATATCTACGATACCGATACCATGTTTTCCTCCCAGTTTGTTCAGCTCTCTGATGATGTCGGCAACCTTCATCTTCTTGCCGTTTACGGAAGTCGGAACACCTTTTTCAAAGGTCATGGTTACATATTCATCCTGATCCGGTGCTTTCTCCGGAGTTACGCCAAGAACCAGCATGTGATCATAGTTCGGCTCATTTGCCGGATCTTCCAGTTCCAGTCCTTCGTGGCTGATGTGCCACAGGTTGCGGTCACGGCTGTAGCTGTGGCTGTGATCGAAGGGCAGGTCAATGCCGTGTTTTTTACAGTATTCGATCTCGTCATCACGGGACTGCATGGTCCAGACGTCGGTCATTCTCCACGGAGCAATGATCTTCAGGTCCGGAGCCAGAGCTTTGATTGCCAGTTCAAAACGGATCTGGTCATTTCCTTTACCGGTAGCACCATGGCAGATAGCGGAAGCGCCTTCTTTTCTTGCGATCTCTACCAGTTTCTTTGCGATAACCGGACGAGCCATGGAAGTTCCGAGAAGATATTTGTTCTCGTATACAGCACCTGCCTGTACGCACGGCATGATGTAGTCCTCAGCGAACTCATCAACGATGTCTTCAATATATAATTTAGCAGCGCCGGATGCTTTCGCTCTCTCCTCCAGGCCATCCAGCTCGTTTCCCTGACCGCAGTCTACACAGCAGCAGATAACGTCATAACCAAAATTCTCTTTCAGCCACGGAATAATAGCGGTAGTATCCAGACCACCGGAATATGCAAGAACAACTTTTTCTTTCATATTATAAGTCCTCCTCAATATGGGTTTATGTTTTGTCGGAAAATCGTCGGCTTCCGACTTTTTTCTCACTGCAATTAAATATACAACATCCTATTGAAAACTGCAAGCGAAATTTTATACATAAAAATAGGAATTATGTGCATAAACTTGATATATATGCATATAAAGTTTGAAATATGCATATATAATGAATAAAAATGCAGAAAAAGTCAGAAAAGGACTTGCAAAGCAGATAAAACGGGGTTACAATACATCTATTGTAAATTCGCAACACATTTATTTTATATGAACAATGGGGAGAATGAGAATATGGTCAGAGTAGGAATCATCGGAGCAACCGGATATGCAGGCGGCGAACTGGTACGCCTTTTACTTGGTCATAAGGATGTAGAGATCAAATGGTACGGATCCAGAAGCTATGTGGATCAGGCCTACGCATCCGTATATCAGAATATGTTCCAGCTGGTAGATGCAAAATGTCTGGACGATAATATGGAAGCAATGGCAGATCAGGTGGATGTGATCTTCACAGCAACACCCCAGGGGCTGTGTGCATCACTGGTAAATGAAGAGATTTTAAAGAAAGTAAAGATCATCGATTTAAGTGCGGACTTCCGTATTAAAGATGTATCTGTCTATGAAAAATGGTATGGGATCGAGCACAAAGCTCCCCAGTATATTGAAGAGGCAGTCTACGGACTGTGTGAGGTGAACCGGGAAAATGTGAAGCAAGCAAGACTGGTAGCCAATCCGGGATGCTATCCGACTTGTAGTTTTCTCTCTGTTTATCCCTGTGTGAAAGAAGGTCTCATTGATCCGAACACCATTATCATTGATGCGAAATCCGGAACTTCCGGAGCAGGAAGAGGTGCCAAGGTGGACAATCTGTTCTGTGAGGTCAATGAAAATATCAAGGCCTACGGCGTGGCAGGACACCGCCACACACCGGAGATCGAGGAGCAGTTAGGGTATGCGGCAGGTGAGCCGGTGCTCATCAACTTTACACCGCATCTGGTACCCATGCAGAGAGGTATTCTGGTAACCGCCTATGCATCTCTGAAAAAAGACGTTACCTATGAAGAGGTAAAGGCAGTTTATGATAAATACTACAACGATGAGTTCTTCGTCCGTGTATTAAATAAGGATGTCTGCCCGCAGACCCGCTGGGTGGAAGGCAGCAACTTTGTAGATGTGAACTTCAAGATTGATCCGAGAACCAAGCGTATCATTATGATGGGCGCTATGGACAATCTGGTAAAAGGTGCAGCTGGACAGGCAGTACAGAATATGAACCTCATGTTTGGATTTGAGGAAGCGGAAGGCCTTCGCATGGCTCCGGTCTTTCCGTAAATATAGAAAAGGCAGGAAAATACAATGGAAATCCGGGTAATGAAAGCGGAAGATTATGATAAATTATATGAACTGTGGATGACGATCAAGGGCTTCGGCATCCGAAGCATCGACGATTCCAGAGAAGGAGTTGCCCGCTTTCTGAAGAGAAATCCTACCACCAGCGTGACTGCCTGGGACGGGGATACCCTGATTGGTGCCATTCTCTGCGGACATGACGGAAGACGGGGGTGTCTTTACCATGTATGCGTGAGAAAAGGCTATCGTCGCCATGGCGTGGGAAAGGCCATGGTAGTTGCCTGCATGGAAGCACTTCGGAAGGAAGAGATCAATAAAGTCACCCTGATCGCATTTACGAAAAATGATATTGGAAATGCATTCTGGAACAAGATCGGCTGGACGGAGCGTGAAGACCTGAACTATTATGATTTTACATTAAATGAAGCAAATATTACCGCATTTATCGAGGAGGATTAAAGAAACCATGAAGATCATTACAGGCGGAGTTACCGCAGCAAAAGGATTTGAAGCGGCATCTGTGGAAGCACAGATCAAATACAAAAACCGGAAAGATATGGCGCTGGTTTACAGCGAAGTTCCCTGTGTGGCAGCTGGAACTTTCACGACCAATGTGGTGAAGGCAGCCCCGGTAAAATGGGATCAGGAGGTCGTATACCATTCACCGGCAGCACAGGCGGTCATCATTAATTCCGGTATCGCCAATGCCTGCACCGGAGCAGAAGGTTATGGTTATTGTAAAGAGACCGCAGAGGCAGCAGCCAAAGCACTGGACGTACCGGAGGATTCCGTATTGGTAGCATCTACCGGAGTCATCGGCATGCAGCTTCCCATGGACCGTATTGCAGCAGGGGTGGAGAAATTGGCAGCTGCAAAGGACGGCAGCGAAAAGGAAGGTCTGGAGGCAGCCAAAGCCATCATGACCACTGATACGAAGCCGAAATATGTGGGCGCACAGATTGAGATTGGCGGTAAGACAGTCACTATCGGCGGCATGTGTAAAGGTTCCGGCATGATCCATCCGAATATGTGTACCATGCTTGGATTTATCACTACCGATGCAGCTATCACCAAAGAACTGCTGCAGAAAGCCCTTTCTGATGATATCAAAGATACCTTCAATATGATTTCCGTGGATGGAGACACTTCCACCAATGATACGGTGCTTCTGCTGGCCAATGGTATGGCAGAAAACCCGGTCATCGATGACGAGAACAGTCCGGAATATGCAGAGTTTAAGAAAGCCCTCAACTATGTAAATACAGAACTCTCCAAGAAGATTGCCGGAGACGGCGAGGGCGCAACCTGTCTCTTTGAAGTAAAAGTGGTCGGTGCAGAGAGCAAGGAACAGGCTGTGACCTTAAGCAAATCCGTTGTCATGTCTACCCTGACCAAAGCAGCTATCTACGGACATGATGCGAACTGGGGTAGAATTCTCTGCGCTATGGGATATTCCGGTGCCCAGTTTGACCCGGAGAAAGTAGATCTCTATTTTGAGAGCAAAGCCGGCAAGCTGAAGATCATTGAGAATGGCGTATCTACCGGATACAGCGAGGAAGTGGCAACAAAGATTCTTTCAGAGGATCATGTAACAGCCATTGCTGATGTGAAGATGGGTGACTGCACAGCCACTGCATGGGGCTGTGACCTGACCCATGAGTATGTGAACATCAATGCAGACTACAGAAGCTAGAGCCTGACAGAACGGATACGTGAAAAGAGGAGTAGAGAACATGAGAAAAGATGATGAGAAATATCTGGAGAAAGCGGCCGTCCTGGTGGAAGCTCTTCCCTATATTCAGAAATTTAACCGGAAAGTAATTGTTGTCAAATACGGCGGAAGCGCCATGGTGGATGAGAACCTGAAGAAGAGTGTGATCAGTGACGTTACCCTTCTGAAACTGGTTGGATTCAAGCCAATCATCGTACATGGCGGCGGCAAGGAGATCAGTAAATGGGTCGGAAAAGTCGGAAAAGAGCCGGAATTCATCAACGGACTTCGTGTGACTGACGAGGAGACCATGGAGATTGCCGAGATGGTACTTGGCCGTGTGAATAAGAGTCTGGTCAGTATGGTAGAATCTTTAGGTGTGAAGGCCATCGGTATCAGCGGAAAAGACGGCGGACTCCTGAAAGTAAAGAAGAAATATTCTGACGGTAAGGATATTGGTTATGTGGGTGAAATCAGCGAGGTAGACCCGCAGATTTTGTTTGATATGATGGAGAAGGATTTTCTTCCGATTATCTGTCCGGTTGGTCTGGATGATGAGTTCAACACTTACAATATCAATGCGGATGACGCAGCCTGCGCGGTAGCCCGTGCGGTAGGAGCAAATAAACTGGCATTCCTGACGGATATTGAAGGACTGTACAGAGATTTCAATGACAAGAGTTCCCTGATCTCCGAGATCAAGGTAAGTGAAGCAAAAGAACTGATTGCAGGCGGCACCATCGGCGGCGGTATGCTTCCGAAACTGTCCAACTGTATTGATGCCATCGAGGCAGGTGTATCCAGAGTCCACATTATCGACGGAAGAATCCCTCACAGTATTCTGATGGAGATCTTCTCTGACCGTGGTGTGGGAACTGCTATTTTGGGAGATACGGAGGAAAAATTCTATCATGAGTAATCCATATATTGAAGAAGCAGAAGAGGCCATTCTTCATACCTATAACCGGTATCAGATCGTACTGGATCGTGGAGAGGGTGTACATCTTTATGATGTAAATGGAAAAGAGTATCTGGACTTTGCAGCAGGTATCGCAGTTCAGTCTCTGGGATATAACAATAAGGAATATACCCAGGCGCTGAAAGACCAGATCGACAAATTGACCCATATTTCCAATCTCTACTATTCTGTTCCTATGGCAGAAGCGGCAGAGAAGGTAAAAAAAGCCAGCAGACTGGAAAAAGTATTTTTCACCAACAGCGGCACCGAAGCCATTGAGGGTGCGCTCAAAGTGGCAAGAAAATATTCCTATGCAAAATACGGCGAGAACCGTTATGAGCTCATTGCCATGAATCATTCATTCCATGGAAGAAGCATGGGGGCTCTGTCTGTGACTGGCAATGAAAAATACAGAAAACCCTTTGAACCGCTGATCGGCGGCGTGCGTTTTGCAGATTACAATGATCTGGAGAGCGTGAAAAGCCAGGTCAATGAGAAGACCTGTGCGATCATTCTGGAGACGGTTCAGGGTGAGGGCGGCATTTATCCGGCAACGGAGGAGTTCTTAAAAGGCGTGAAAGCACTCTGCGAGGAGAAAGACCTGATCCTGATTCTTGATGAGATTCAGTGTGGTATGGGAAGAACCGGATACATGTTCGCATGGCAGGAGTACGGTGTGGAGCCGGATGTCATGACCTGTGCAAAGGCACTGGGATGCGGTGTTCCGGTCGGCGCATTTGTCCTTGGCAAAAAAGTGGCAGACGCTTCCCTTGCACCGGGAGACCATGGAACCACTTACGGCGGAAATCCCTTTGTCTGCGCGGCAGTCAGCAAAGTATTTGACCTTTATGAGAAGGAACAGATTGTGGACCATGTGAAGAAGGTCGGTGGATATCTGGAGCAGAAATTAAATGCACTGGTGGAAAAGTATGATTTTCTGAAAGAACGCCGCGGAAAAGGCCTGATCCAGGGACTGGAAGTAGAAGGAAGACCCATCGGTGAGATCGTAAACCGTGGACTGGAGGAAGGACTCATCATTATTACTGCAGGCAGCAACGTGCTGCGTTTTGTTCCGCCTCTGGTTGTCACGGAAGCAGATGTGGATGAAATGATTGCCAAATTGGAGAAATGTTTTTAGAAAGGGGACGGTATGTCAAAAAGAATTCCCGGAATTCTGGCTGTGATTGTTGTGATCTTTCTCTTGATGGAGATGACATTCCAGACCAGACAACAGGAAAATAAAGAAGCGGTGGAACCGGAAAATGTGAGCCCGCTGTTGGTATGGTACACGGATCCGGATATACAGACTTATATGGAAGAAACGGCAGCGGAGGCCTCAAAAAGTCTCGGTGTGGAGATTCAGACGGAACTGGTATCGGAAGTAGATTATATGGAAAATATCAGTGAGAAATCTATGGCGGAAGAGATGACAGGGCCGGATCTCTATGTGGCAGCTACATCCCAGCTTGGAAAAGCAGCGCAGGCTGGTCTTCCCCTGCCGGCAGAGCAGTCACAGATTGAGAAGACATACGGGGAGAAAGCGCTCCATGCAGTAATTTATAACGGAAATGCTGTTGCGGTTCCGTTCTATGTGGAGACCAGCGTGTTGTTGTACAATCCGGCTTATGTGGAAAGTGCACCTCAGACTATAGATGAGATTCTGAATTATGCGGAGAATTTTGAGACGAATGAAACCACGGAGGCAGTGGAGAATATTTTCAACTGGAACGTGGCAGACGTTATCGAAGATTACATGTTCATGGGCGGCTACACTAATCTGGGTGGTGAAGACGGAGACCGGAAGGACGAGGTGATGCTCGATCTTGACCAGATTAATGCATGTATGGCATATTATCAGAACCTGAACAGCTTTTTCGCAATTGATGCGGATACCATTACTTCTGATGCAATTATGCAGGACTTCCTTGCAGGTAAGACTGTATATGTGATTGCCAATGAATCTATGCTGTCACAGGCGGATCAGGCCATCAGGGAAGGAAAAGTTTCCGAAGGCTTTTACAGTGCGGCGGTACTCCCGGATCTGACAGAAGAACTGATTTCCCGCGGACTTTCCGTGACTACTTCCGTCGTGGTGAATCCTTACTCCCAAAATCAGGATGCAGCATGGGAGCTGGTTTCCTGGATCACGGAGAAATGTGCAGGCAGCCTCTATGAAAATGCCGGAAAGCTCCCGGCATGCAGAACACTTGCCGAAGCTCCGACGCCTGCGTGGGAAACTGTCTGTGAGGCATATGATCAGGCGGCGGAAGTACCGAAACTGATGGAACTGTCTGATCTGTGGCTGAATCTGGAATTGACGCTTGCAGATATCTGGAGAGGGGAAGACCCATCTGAACAGATGCAGGCATTCTCAGAAGAATTGATACAGAGACTGGATTAAGCAGGAATAGAATCCCGGTCATATGGAGATACTCCGGATAAAGGAGGTTTTCATATGGCCGGTTTTTTGATTGCGCTGGTTTCCGGCGCGCTGATGAGTATTCAGGGAGTATTTAATACAGAAGTGACTAAACAGAGCAGCGTGTGGGTGTCGGCATCCTGGGTGCAGTTTTCAGCACTGATGGCCTGCCTGTTGATCTGGGCAGTCTTCGACCAATCGAGCCTTATGGCAATATTTAAGGTGACGCCGTGGTATATGCTGCTGGGCGGAGTGATCGGCGCGTTTATTACTTATACGGTGATTCAGGGTATGTCGGCGCTTGGCCCGGCAAAGGCAACCATGTTAATTGTACTCGCTCAGCTGACGGTTTCCTGGGGAATTGAGTTATTGGGACTCTTTGGCACAGAACGTGCGGAATTCTCTCTTCGCAGATTGGCCGGACTTCTCATTGCTGCCGCCGGAGTCATTATTTTTGAGTGGGAAACATAGAAGATTCTGCTTGTTTTTCACAGACAAGTCGGCTACAATAAATGAAGGACGCAAGGATAAGCTTTTCTCCGGAACAGGTGGGAAAAGTATGAAATGTATAAAAAGAATACGCCCGGCACTGATTGGCGTTTCTGTTTTTCTCTGCAGTTGTCTTACTGGCTGCAGTCTTTCTTTTTGCGGCATTGGAACGCCGAAAGAAGAATTTGTATTTTACTGCGATACGGAGCCGGAGAGGACAGAACAGACAGAGAAGACAGAAAAAACAGAAGAGACAGAACAGAAGGAACAGGAACTTCCGGAAGAGCAGCAGGAAGCTGATGCACGTGTTAACATTAATACGGCGGGAGTGGAAGAACTGATGACGCTGAAAGGTGTGGGCGAAAGCCGTGCACAGGCAATTATTGCCTGGAGGACGGAGCAGGGGCCGTTTGAAAAGCCGGAAGATATTATGCAGATTTCCGGCATAAAAGAAGGAGTATACTCCAGGATAAAAGATCAGATAAGAGTTCATTGAGGAGAAACGAAGATGGCACAGAGAGTATTAGTTGTGGATGATGAAAAACTGATTGTAAAGGGAATCCGTTTCAGTCTGGAACAGGAAGGCATGGAAGTGGACTGCGCCTATGACGGAGAAGAGGCTGTTCAGAAGGCAAAGGAAAATGAATATGATATTATCTTACTGGATGTAATGCTTCCGAAACTGGACGGTTTTGAGGTGTGCCAGCAGATCAGGGAATTTTCTTCTGTGCCGGTGATCATGCTGACTGCCAAAGGGGATGACATGGACAAGATTCTGGGACTGGAATACGGCGCAGATGACTACATCACCAAACCGTTTAATATTCTGGAGGTGAAAGCCCGCATTAAGGCGATTATCCGCAGAACAAAAAAGAAGGCTCCGGAAAAAGAGAATCGGAAAGTCGTGGAAAAAGGTGATCTTCATCTGGATTGTGACAGCCGCAGACTGAATATCGGCGGAAAAGAGATCAATCTGACAGCGAAGGAATTTGATCTGCTGGAGCTGATGGCGCTGAATCCGAATAAAGTCTACAGCCGTGATCATCTGCTGAATGCGGTCTGGGGTTATGATTATCCGGGAGATGTCCGGACGGTGGATGTACACATCCGGAGACTCCGTGAGAAGATTGAGGCAAATCCCAGTGAGCCGAAGTATGTACATACGAAGTGGGGAGTAGGATATTATTTCAATGTTTAAGACAAAGGGAAAATTTTTCAGAAGCATGAATTTCCGCATCATGGTTCTGCTGTTTCTGTTCGGATTTCTGTCGGCAGTGCTGATGGCGGAGATTTTTCTGGTATCTTATGAGAAACAGGCCATGGTGCAGCTTTCTAATGATGTAAAGAACCAGTGTCAGATTCTGGGCAATCAGATCAGCAGCGCGGATTTTCTTCATAATCCGCATAATGAATCGCTGGAAAATGATCTGGCTCAGGTGGCGACGCTTTATGATGGACGTATTATTCTGATTGATAAAGATTTCAATATTGTAAAAGATACCTATGCGCTGGAAGAAGAGAAGACGATGGTATCGGAGGAAGTTGTCAAATGTTTTAAGGGAGAGGCTTCCGGATATTATGCCAGCGGACGTTTTGTGGAGCTGACGGTGCCGATTATGGCGGGCAGCGAGACGGAGAAAAAGATTGCCGGCGTTATTCTGGTCAGCGCTTCCACGGACAGTATCTATGCGAAACTGAGCGGATTTCGGAGATCTTCGGAGATCTGGGTATCTGTGATTGCTATCTGTTCTCTGGCATTTTCCATTCTCCTGTCCAACTGGCTGGTACGCCCGCTGAAGCATATGAATCAGTATATCGGGGATCTGGCGGAAGGATCACTTGACGGGGATCTGGATATTCATGACTGTACGGAGACGGAGAATATCTCCAATACATTTAATATCATGCTGGCCAGGCTCAGGCTGGTGGAAGAATCCAGACAGGAATTTGTAGCCAATGTCTCTCATGAACTGAAGACGCCGCTGACTTCCATGAAGGTGCTGGCGGATTCGCTTCTTATGCAGGGAGACGCTCCGGTAGAGCTTTACAAAGAGTTCATGCAGGACATTGCCAATGAGATTGATCGTGAGAGTTCGGTTATCTCCGATCTTCTGACACTGGTGAAGATGGACCGGAAATCTACGGAGCTTAATGTTGCATCGACGGATATCAATGATTTTATTGAACAGATTCTGAAAAGGCTTCGTCCTATTGCGGAAAAAGCCAATATTGAGCTGGTATTTGAGAGCAACCGGAGTGTAACGGCAGAGATCGATGCAACCAAGCTGTCGCTTGCATTTTCTAATCTGGTGGAGAATGCCATCAAGTACAACCGTGAAAATGGATGGGTGAGAGTATCACTGGATGCAGACCACAAGTTTTTCTATGTAAAGGTCAGTGATTCCGGTATCGGTATTCCTCAGGAATCCATTGACTATATTTTTGAACGTTTCTACCGGGTGGATAAATCCCACTCCAGAGAAATCGGAGGAACCGGTCTTGGTCTTGCCATTACCAGAAGTGCTGTAGTAGCACATCGCGGTGCGATCAAGGTACAGAGTACGGTGGATGAG
>OKVK01001124.1_pt1 | contig 14636 bp, 10 predicted proteins | sample 1604771 | NCBI WGS metagenome assembly OKVK01 (sample SAMN01760906, study PRJEB22395) | human gut metagenome | reverse complement strand
ATAATATTGCAGTAGCTGGTTATTGTCGGCACTTACAGCTACAAATCCCAATTTATCAATGCAGCTCGTATTATGATAAACCAATGCAAAAATCCTACCCGCCAAAAACTGTGGGTAGGATTCTGTATATTATTTGCGTATTATTTGCGTATTTTTATTATTCATCCCCGCGCAGGAAGTTTCTGACTTCGAGCAGGTTGGCGAATTTTTTCCGGAGTATATTTTCGGTTTCCTCATCCGCCTGCCAAAGGTCGGGCACCATTATCACGCAGCATCCGGCGTTATGCGCAGCCCACAGACCGTTGCGTGAATCTTCGAGAGCTATGCAATCATTTGGATTTTCGCCGAGCAGCTCGCACGCTTTGAGATAGATATCCGGCGCGGGCTTTGAGCGCGCCGCCATTTCGCCACTGACTATTATATCAAACTTATCAGTTATACCCGCGCTTTCGAGGTTGCGCAGAACGGCTCTGCGGGTCGAGGACGAAGCTACTGCGGTCTTTATCCCCGCCGATTTCAGCCAGTCGAGCAGCTCATAAAGACCGTATTTCACGGGAACTTTATTGTGCTCATAGAAATCATCGGTGAATTCCCTGCCGTAGCGGCGCATGGCTTCGGTATCGACATCGCTCCCGAACTCCTCGCGCCATATCTCATCTGCACGTTCGGCTGTCACGCCGAGAGTCTTCATGACCATATATCCCGCCTTGCCGAGTCCCATCTTTTCGCCCGCATAGTCCCACGCCGCCATTGCGAGGCGTTCGGTATCAAACATCAGTCCGTCCATATCGAAAACAACAGCTTTTATTTTCACAGGGACACCTCCGTGGAAATTTTCTTTGGATTCGGGCTATAAAACGCTCGCCATACATCATGGGCATAAGCCGGCTTAATAAAAAAAGCACTTGCTAAAGCAAGTGCTTTTTTCTGGCTGGGGAATAGGGATTCGAACCCCAACAAACAGAGTCAGAGTCTGTCGTGCTACCGTTACACAATTCCCCAATATCAAACTCCGAACAGGTTTTCTTCCACCTGCGAGTCAATATTATACACACTCTCAGTCCCTCTGTCAACCTTTTTTCAAAAATTTTTCGCATGGGATGAAAGTTTTTTATTTTAGCTTTGATGAAGCGGCGGAAAAGCGGTAGGCACAACGGGATTTTATTTTATGCAGATATTGATTTTTCATACACACTGTGCTATTATATCAAAGCAATGCAGGTGTAGTTCAATGGCAGAATGTCAGCTTCCCAAGCTGAACACGGGGGTTCGATTCCCCTCACCTGCTCCACACTCCCGAGCGCTTGTGCGTTTGGGAGTTTTATTATGACGACAAGAAGACCCGTCCGGATAACCGGACGGATCCTTTTTTTGATTTTTTTGTTTTATTACACGAGAAGCATACGGTCGTTATCGAGCTCTTTGCCTGCGTTCTCTTTGAACTTATCGAGCAGATCCTGAACAGTGAGCGTTGACCTCTCCTCCCCTTCGGCATCGAAAATTATGTTTCCGCCGTGCATCATTATCGTGCGGCTTCCGAGTTCGAGAGCCGACTGCATATTGTGCGTTATCATAAGGCAGGTGAGATTATTCTCGCTGATGATACTCTTTGTGAGCGCGAGAACTTTTTCCGCCGTTGCGGGGTCGAGCGCCGCTGTGTGCTCATCGAGAAGCAGGAGCTTCGGCGGATTGAAAGTTGCCATCATGAGCGTCAGAGCCTGTCTCTGGCCGCCGGAGAGCAGACCGACCGGCTGGCTCATTCTGTCCTCAAGTCCCATCTCAAGCAGGGCAAGCTTATCTCTGAAGAGTTTCTTGTCGCTCTTAGATACGCGGCTCAGCCAACCGCCGTGACCTGCGGCAAGAGCTAAATTTTCTTCTATCGTCATGCCGGGCGCGGTGCCGCGCATCGGATCCTGAAAAAGTCTGCCGATGCTCTTGGCGCGCTTATGCTCGGGCATGAGAGTGATATCTTTTCCGTCGAGCGAGATGCTGCCTGAATCGGTTATAAAGCTGCCGGCGATGGCATTGAAAAGTGTTGACTTGCCCGCGCCGTTCGCGCCGATGACCGTTATAAAATCACCCTCGGCGACGCTCAGGGAAAGATCGTCTATCGCCTTTTTGGCGTTCACCGTGCCGGGATTGAAAGTTTTCGAGATGTGTGATATTTCAAGCATCTGCTTTCCTCCTCCCCGAACGGGTCTGAATTCTGCGCTTTAAAAGCGGGAGCTGTTTTTTGAAATAGGGCGTTGCTATCGCCGCGATAACTATAACGGACGAGACGAACTTGAGCATGAACGCCGGCATATCAAAGCGCAGAGCGATTGTATAAATGAGTCTGAATATGAACGCGCCGAGCACCATGCCGAATATCCTCAGCGGCATCTTCTTTCTGCCGAGGAATACGCCGCCGATAAGCAGGGACGCGAGGGCAATGGTCACCATTCCGGTTCCGATATCAATGTTGACCGACCTCTGCGACTGGGCGAGCAGGCAGCCCGACAGCGCGGTAAACGAGTTCGCGACGCAGAGTCCGATTATTGTAGTAAACGCCGGATTGACGGACGAGGAGCGAACCATATCGGGGTTATCGCCCGTCGCTCTTATTGCGAGTCCGAGGCGGGTTTTCAGGAAAAGTCCGAGTATAACAGCAACCGCCGCGACGGCGATTATCGCCACGAAGAGCTTTGACTGTCTCGCCACTGGAGTACCCTTGAGGAGCGCCGCCATCTTGGTGAACACAGTGTCCGTTTTATTCATATTGAGTATCGACGAGCCGCTCATGACTGCGATATTTATTGAATAGAGCCCCGTGTTTACGATTATTCCGGCAAGTAGGCTGTTGATGCCCATTTTCGTCTGGAGTATCGCCGTTATGAAGCCCGAGGCTATTCCCGCCGCCATTGCCGCGGCTATCGACAGATACGGATGACCCGCTATCGCGACCACCGCGCCGACCGTTGCGCCGAGCGTAAAGCAGCCGTCGGTCGAAAGATCGCAGACATTGAGCATCGAATAGCTCAGGAACAGTGCGAGCACGGTGAGCGAGGTTATGAGTCCCAGCTCGAGCGCCGACTGGCCGAGTGAAAATATCGAATCCAAAGACATTGTGTTTCCTCTTTCCTGCTTTATTGAGCCGCCCGGGAAGCGATGCTCCCCGGGGATCGGTTGAATCTTATTTTACATCGTCGAAGCTCTCGGCGGTGGTGATGCTCTTGACTTCGGTGCACTTGGGAGCGAAGAGCTTCGAGACTTCGTCGAAGTTATAGCCGAGCTTTGCGCAGATTTCGGTGTTTATTGTTGCAGTGCCGTTATCGAACATAAGAACGGGGGTGGTTGCGGGGTCTTTGCCGTTTATCATGATATCGATTATCATATTGGCGGTCTCAACGCCGAGCTTTGCGTAGTCAACGCCGTAGCCGAGGAAAGCTCCGTTGAGGGCGAAGGAATCAGCGCCGGTGTAGTGCGGGATCTTTGCGTCTGCGAAAATCTCATATATGGAGAGCTCGGACTTCATTATGGTGTTGTCGGTGGGAGTGAACACTGCCTGAACGCCGTCGGAAACGAGTGCTTTTGCGGCGAGGGTGACTTCGTCAACAGTGGTGCCGGTGCGCTCGATAACTTCAATGCCCTTGGCCTCGAGATACGCCTTCGCGTCGGCTATCGGCTTAGTCGAAGAATCCTGACCGACATCGTATAGCAGACCGACCTTCTTTATATCGGGGTCCTTGAGAAGTATGAGGTCCATTATGGCGTTGGTGTTGAGATAATCGGAGGTTCCGGTTATCTGACTGCCGGGTGCGTCGAGGGAATCAACGAGCTTTGCGCCGATAGGATCGCTGACTGCGGAGAACACGACCGGGATATCGCTGTTCTCGGTCTCGACTGCCGCCTGCATTGCGATTGCGACCGGGGTCGCGACGCCGACCATAAGATCGACCTTGTCAACGATGAAGTTCGAGATTATCTGGTTCATAACAACTGAATCGCCGTTGCAGTTGTCGTATTTGACTTCGATCTCGACGCCCTTTTCGGCGGCGACGGAGGCGAGCTGCTTTTTGATGTTGTCTACTATCTGATTGAGCGATGCGTCATCGACATAGTTGCAGATGCCGACGGTGTATTTCTTTTTAGCGTCTCCGCCAGTTTTGCCGCAGGCGGCGAAGCAGGTAACTGCGAGCATAAGTGCGAGTACAAGTGCGATTATCTTTTTCATTGTATTTCTTCCTTTCGGTAATTGATAAAAATTTTTGAGCTAAACTAAGAATCGAAAATATCACAGGCGCGGCATGCGCCAAAGTTTACTCAACAAAAACATAACAATCTCCTCCGAAATAAAAAACTCCTGTCCCTGCAATAATGCTGGGACAGGAGATATTATCATCCTGCGGTGCCACCCGGCTTGACGCTTTTGCGTCCGCTTAGCGCGTACTGACATACGCTGACTTTTCTTCACGGAGAGTCCTGCTCCGGCGCACATACTTAAAGGATAACCTTTGTTCCGATTGCCCTTAGAAGTCCATTCAGGTTTCTTTCATTCTGCCGCAATTCCACCGCCTGCGGCTCTCTTCGAGATGAGGGAGAAATCTTACTTACCCTTCTTCAACGGTTTACTGAATTGTAACACTCTGTGCTTTTGTTGTCAACACATTTTTTCACTTTTGTTTCAAGAACCGGTTTTCTTGTAGGTTATAGGCGCGAAATCCGACAAAATTCACAAAATCCGCCGTCCGCTTGCTAAATGGTATGCCGCGAAGAGTGCCTGTGTGACCAAAAAGGCGAATAGACAATATATTAAATATGGGATGTCTTTGCGCGCCCGCAAAACGGACGCCCTGCAAATTTTACCCAACGGAGGCCTTTTATGAACAACGAAGATATAGTCTCGCTCATGGAGCGATACAAGAGAGAACTGCTCGAATTTGAAAAGCGCAACACGGCACCGGTATCCGCGCAGGAAAAGGCGGAACCTGAGCCCGTATCGGCGCAGCAGGAAAGCCAAGCCGAACAGGTTTCGGTGCAAGTGCAGGAAGATGCAGAGCCTGTAAACGCGCCGGCGACAGAGCCCGCAGAGGCTGTTTCGGCAAAGGCGGAGGAAAATAAAGCGGTGAGCACTGCGGCGACGGTAACGATTCAGCGGCAGACCGACGCTCAGAGGGAGAGTCAGATGCAGTTTGACGACGGCGCGGACACGGACAAATCCCAGTTCACACCCGAGCGCACGCAGGCGGCAGGGCGCGGAGACATCCCACAGCCGCGCACGATATTCGTCGACCCGCAAACGCTCAAAAACAAAAATCTCGCCTCGACAAACACCCGGTCCGCGATGCAGAGGTTCGACGAATTCAAGGGCGAGCGCAACAAGCGCGGCATCCTGCGCGTTGAGACCTACGGCTCGAACGGACTCTATCCCGTCGGCAACAGCCGAGTGGTAGTATACAAAGAGATAGGCGGCGAAAAATATTATATATATGATTTGCACACCGATTCGAGCGGCATACTCGACAATCTCCAGCTGCCCGCTCCCGACAAATTCCTGTCGGAGACAGAGCAGGGCTCGGGCGGTCTTGCGCCGTATGCGACATATGATATATTTGTCAGTCACCCCGGATTCATCAGCACATATCTCGAAAACGTTCCGATCTTCGACTCCATCGTTTCAATACAGTCGGTCGAAATGCTGCCGACGGTCAGCGGCGAGCAGGATCCGAATGTGATAAACGAATCTGTCTGAGGAGTGATATTATGGCAGCAGATACTCCCGTTATCCCCCAGAGAATAACAGTCCACCTCGGCAGACCGAATGCGGCGGCGAGGAATGTCACTGTGCCGTTTACGGATTATCTAAAAAATGTCGCATCGAGCGAGATATATCCGACATGGCCGGACAACGCGATACGCGCCAACATATATGCGCAGGCGTCGTTCGCGCTCAACCGCATATATACAGAACACTACCGCAGCCGCGGCTACGACTTCGACATCACGAACTCGACCGCATACGATCAGGCATATGTTGAGGGACGCAGCGTGTTTTCAAATGTCGCGAAGATAGTCGACGAGCTTTTCAACAACTATGTCACGAAGGGCGATCAGGTTCAGCCCTATTTCACGCAGTACTGCTCCGGGCGCGAGGTCACCTGCGACGGGCTCTCGCAGTGGGGCACGGTCACGCTCGCGAATCAGGGCTATACGCCATACCGCATACTTCAATATTACTACGGAAACGATGTCAATATAAAGACGGCGCCCGTCAAGAATATCCGCGAATCATATCCCGGCAGAGCTCTGCGCCTCGGCGACATATCGGAGGATGTCAGGATAATCCAGCGCCAGCTCAACCGCATCGCGCGAAACTATCCCGCAATTCCGCGCATCCCCTCCCCCAACGGGATATTCGACACGGCGACGCGCGAATCGGTCAGAAAATTCCAGAGCATATTCAATCTCACCGTCGACGGCATCGTCGGCAAGGCGACATGGTATAAAATAAAACAGCTCTATGCAGGAATACTGAGACTCGGCGAGCTCTACAGCGAGGGCTTGAAGCTGACAGATGTAGAGCGTCAGTTCAAGACCGTTATCAGACGCGGCGACCGAGGTCAGGATGTAAGCACGATTCAGTATTTCTTGAATTTTATCGGCAGCTTCACGAGCAACATTCAGCCCCCGGCGGTCGACGGCATTTTCGGCCAGGGCACATACAACAGCGTTGTGCAGTTTCAGCGGCAATACGGCCTTGCGGCGGACGGCATAGTCGGGCGCGACACATGGAACAAGCTGCAGGCTGTATATAATGATATCCTGCGAACCTTCCCCGGCGAATTTTCAATCTATGATCAATATGCGCGTTTTGCATATCCCGGCTACAATCTGCTCCGCGGCAGCACGGGCAGCGCGGTAAGAAATCTTCAGGAATATCTCCAGGTTCTCGCGCGCGGAGTCGAAAGCGTGCCGTATGTTGCGGCGGACGGTATTTTCGGCGCACAGACGGAGACGGCGGTCAAGGCGGCTCAGCGATATTTCGGGCTGACTCCGAACGGCGTTGTAGGTCCGCTGCTCTGGTACGCGATAGCGGAATACTATTATTACAACGTATAATCCCGACAAAAGCGGAGATGATATACGGCGTGAAACAATTGCCGTATATCATCTTTTCTTTTTAAGGGCGGGATATTCATAATGGAAAAGCAGACTTTTTCGGGGAACTACGAAGCTGACATTGCGTCGCTCAATCTGCGGCTGCGCGTGAGCGAGAGCTTTGACCTCGTCAGCCGTCAGATAATGATCGGCAGCCACCGCGCCATGCTGTGGTTCATCGACGGATTTATAAAAGACGGGCTGATGGAAAAAATCATGAGCTTCATGATGAACGCGGACGAGAAGAAGCTCAAAACTGTCGGCACAACGCGCGAATTTGCCGACGCGTTCGTGCCCTATGTCGAGACCGAGGTCGTAAACGACTTCGACAGATTCGAGACTTTTCTCTTCTCCGGCGCATTGGGCATGATAGTTGACGGGTTTAAAGAAGCTATAATTATAGATGTGCGGACTTATCCCGCGCGAAGCGTGGACGAGCCGGAGAACGACAAGGTGCTTCGAGGCTCGCACGACGGCTTTGTAGAGACGCTGATATTCAACACCGCACTCATACGCCGCAGAGTCAGGGACACGAAATTGACAATGTATCTGACGCAGATAGGCAAGCGGTCAAAGACAGATGTCGTGCTCTGCTATCTCGACGGCACGGCAGACCCCAAGGAGGTCGAAAAGATAAAGAAAAAGCTGAATTCCATAGACATAAACGCGCTGACGATGGGGCATGAGAGCCTTGCGGAATGTCTTATACCGAAGCAGAGGTTCAACCCCTTTCCGAAGGTGCGTTACACCGAGCGCCCGGACAGCGCGGCGGCGAGCATATACGAGGGCAGTCTGCTGATAATCACGGACACCTCGCCCTCCGTTATGATTATCCCGACCGGCGTGTTCGACTTTTTGCAGGACACGAACGATTTCTATTTTCCGAGTCTTATCGGCAGCTATCTGAGAATCGTCAGGATGATAGTTTTTCTGCTCGCTCTGCTTTTAACGCCCGTGTGGTTTCTGCTGATTCAAAATCCAGAATATATCCCGCCGTGGCTCGACTTCATAAAGATAGAGCACCCGACGAGCGTGCCGGTCATAATGCAGCTTCTAATAATTGAAATAGTCATAGACGCGCTGAAACTGGCGTCGCTCAACACGCCCAACGCACTGAGCAACTCCTTTAGCGTCATCGGTGCGCTCGTGCTCGGAGAATTTGCCATTGCCGCGAAGTGGTTCACGGCGGAAGTTGTTCTCTATATGGCGTTCGTCGCGATAACGAACTTCGCCCAGCCGAGCTATGAGCTCGGGTATGCGTTTAAACTCTGCCGCATGATGATACTGATACTGACTGCTATATTCAACCTCTGGGGCTTCATCGCCGGGCTTGTGATAACCGCTCTGTTGATTTCATTCAATAAGACCGTCAGCGGGCGCTGCTATCTCTATCCCCTCATTCCGTTTAACGGCAGGGCTCTGACCTCGCTTCTGCTGCGAAAGCCGATAACCAAAAGCAAAAACTGACAAAAATCGTTCCTCTAAAAATAATATCCGCGCATATTGCAATGGGCTCGCTCTTTTGATATAATTATATCGAATCGAAGCATTTTCGCTTCGGTCAATATATCAAAGGAGGAGCCTCTTTTGCCGGAATACACAATGCTCATATTATGGATAGCGCTGCTCATAGCGTTCATCGTTGTTGAAGCCGCGACCGTCCAGCTTGTCACGATCTGGTTCGCCGTTGGTGCGGCGGCGGCTCTGATATCGGAGCTTTGCTCGGCGCCCGTCTGGCTTCAGTGGGTGATTTTCGCGGCAGTGTCGCTCGTCGCGCTTGCGGTGACCCGTCCGCTCGTCAAAAAGTTTTCAAAAAAGCGCGTTCAGCCGACCAACGCTGACAGATACATAGGTCTCGAGGGAATAGTCGATGAGACTGTTGACAACACCGAGGGCACCGGTATAGTGAAGGTCGAGGGCTCGACCTGGACGGCGAGATCGTCCGACGGCAGCCGCATTGAAAAAGGTTCAAATATCACCGTTGACAGAATCGACGGCGTTAAACTTATGGTTTCAAAACACTAAAGGAGGACTATTATGGGACCTGTAGCAATCGGAGTAATCATCGGCATAATCGTGCTCGTGCTCGTTATTGTCGTGCTCAACATCAAGATAGTGCCACAGTCCAAGGCCTATGTCATCGAGCGCCTCGGCGCATATTCGACCACATGGCAGACCGGCATCCACTTCAAGATACCTTTCATTGAGAAAGTATCGAAGACCGTCTCCCTCAAGGAGCAGGTTGTGGATTTCCCGCCCCAGCCCGTTATCACAAAAGATAACGTCACGATGCAGATAGACACGGTCGTTTTCTTCCAGATAACCGACCCGAAGCTCTATGCATACGGCGTGGAGCGCCCGATATCCGCTATTGAAAATCTCTCGGCAACAACGCTGAGAAACATCATCGGCGAAATGGAGCTTGACCACACGCTGACTTCGCGCGATGTCATCAACGCAAAAATCAGAGTTATCCTCGACGAAGCCACCGACGCATGGGGCATCAAAGTAAACCGCGTTGAGCTCAAGAACATTCTTCCCCCGCCCGAGATTCAGGACGCGATGGAGAAGCAGATGAAGGCAGAGCGTCAGCGCCGTGAAGCAATCCTGCGCGCAGAGGGAGAAAAGGCGAGTAAGATCCTCGTTGCAGAGGGTCAGAAAGAGAGCCAGATCCTCGCCGCAGAGGGCGACAAACAGGCCGCCATTCTTCACGCTGAGGCTGTCAAGGAAGCAAAAATTCGCGAGGCAGAGGGTGAGGCACAGGCTATCGTCGCCGTTCAGGAGGCTCAGGCGAAGGCTATCGCCCTGATAAACGAAGCTGCCCCGAAGGACGGTTATCTGACGATAAAGAGCCTTGAAGCGTTCGCAAAGGCTGCTGACGGCAAGGCGACGAAGCTCATCATTCCGAGCGAGCTCCAGTCCCTCGCGGGACTCGCGGCGAGCGCAAAGGAGATTTTCTCCGCCGACGCCGCAGAGGACGCAGAGCAGAAATAAATAAAAAACGAAGCGCAGAGAGTCGGTAAAACGACTCTCTGCCTTTTTGTTTTAACAAAATAAAAAAGAGCCGCCGAAGCAGGCAGCTCAAAAAATTTTTTCTTATCTTTTCATGTTTATATTAACACAAAAACGCCGATTTGTCAAGTCTTGTAATCCCCTGCCCCGTGTGGTATTAAGTATACGGAGGTGTTTTTGAAATGAACAACATGACTGCACTGGTGAGCTGTTTTGCTCGGTATTACCACACGAAAACGGATGAAGCAAAAATCTTTGACGACCCGCTCGCAGGAGAGATTCTGAGTGAAGACGAAAAGAACGCGATAGCGGAAAACATGAAAAACGGCATCGCGTTTTTTGACCCGAATTACAGTGGCGGCTGCCCGCTCGGGCGCGTTATGAACGGATTCATCGCGCCGAGTGTAATCGCGCGCTCCGCGTTTTGCAAGCGACATATGGAAAACGAGATAAGACTCGGCGCGCGGCAATATGTCATCGCCGCCGCGGGCTACGACACATCGGGCTATAAAATTGACAGAGATATCAAAGTATTCGAGCTCGACCGCCCCGAGATGATTGAGGACAAGATAAAACGCATTGACGAAGCTGGAATCGACCGCGAAAATATCAGCTATGTCGGCTGCGACCTCGGCAAGGGTTTTATCCCCGCTCTGCTAAATGCGGGATATGACCCTAAGGAGAGGACATTTTTCAGCCTACTCGGCATAAGCTTTTATCTGACCCAAGACGAGTTCGCACGCTGCGTTAAAATCCTGTTTGAAAACTCGGCGAGCGAAAGCGTGATCGTGCTCGATTTCCCGAACGACCGTGACTGCACCCGCGAGCAGAAGAACAGGCTGCTTGCCGGCGGCGCGGGCGAAGAGATGAAAGCTAGATACTCACACACGGATATCGAGCGCATCGCGGGAGAAGCGGGCGCGCTCATCTATGAGCTTGCGGACAGCGGCGATATTGACCGCGATTTCTTCAAGGCGCACAACGAAATGAAAAATGCAGAACCGATACTCGCCCCCGAGGGAGTCAGCTATTGCCTGATGGTCAAAAAGGACGGGCAGTATTGATAAAAAAGTATTGATAAAGCGCGTTTTTTTGTTGCGTAATAAGCCGGAATGTGATAATATATTGTCGATGAAATATTCAATTCTTTGTTGGAGGCAATTATATGGATCAAAGATTACAGCCCTTATTCACTCCGTGGAAGATCGGCAACTGCGAGATCAAGAACCGCATCGTGCTCACGAGCATGGGCGGCACCGACCTCTTCGGATGGATGGAGAAGAACCACTTCGATAAAGACGGCGCACGCTTTATCATGGAAGTCGCGAAGAACAACGTGGGTCTTGTTCTCCCCGGATGTCAGCCGGTCTACAACCCCATGTTCGGCCAGTGGCTCCACAAGAACAAGAAGATGTATGCCGACCTCAAAAAGTGGACTCCCGAGCTCCACAAGACCGGCGCGAAGCTCTTCGTTCAGCTGACCGCAGGCTTCGGCCGCTCCTTCACCATCAGCGAAATGATGGAAAAGCTCTACACCAACCCCGCGCTGAGAGTCCTCAGCAAGCCCTTCATGGATCTCGACAAGATCACGGCTTCCGCGAGCCCCTCGCCCAACCGCTGGTCTGATAAGGTTCCCTCGAGAGAGATGACCAAGGCTGAAATCAAAGAGTTCGTCAACGCGTTCGCAGAGAGCGCAAAGATGCTCAAGGACGCAGGCGTTGACGGCGTTGAGGTTCACGCAGTCCACGAGGGCTATCTGCTCGACCAGTTCACCCTTAAATATGTCAACAAGCGCACCGACGAATACGGCGGCTCGTTTGAGAATCGCTATCGTTTCGCAGTCGAGATAGTTCAGGCTATCAAGAAAGCCTGCGGCGACGACTTCCCGGTCTCCCTGCGCTACAGCATAATTTCCAAGACCAAGGGCTTCCGTCAGGGCGCTCTCCCGGGCGAGGCTTATACCGAGGCCGGACGCGACATGGCAGAGTCCGAGAAGGCTGTCAAGTATCTTCAGGATGCCGGTTATGACTGCCTCAACTGCGACAACGGCACATACGACGCATGGTACTGGGCTCACCCGCCCATCTACATGCCCGAGAACTGCAACCTCGAGGACGTTGAATACATCAAGCAGTTCTGCGACATTCCCGTTATCTGCGCCGGCCGCCTCGATCCGAGAGTTGCCGCGGACGCGATAAAGGAAGGCAAGCTTGACGGCGCAGGATTCGCGCGTCAGTTCCTCGCCGACCAGGAGTGGGTCACGAAGATGATGAATGACGAGGAGGATGACATCCGTCCCTGCATTCTCTGCCACAACGGCTGCTTCAACATGTGCCACTACAAGGGCGTGCCCAACGATCAGGAGCTTTCCGACAGCCTGCATCTTTCCCGCTGCGCTATCAACGCTGAGACGATGCAGTGGAACAAGCACTACATAAAGAAGACCAACTCGCCCAAGACCGTCCACATCGTCGGCGGCGGCATCGGCGGCATGGAGGCCGCCCGCGTGCTGACGCTCCGCGGCCACAAGCCCATCCTCTATGAGAAGTCCGGCGAGCTCGGCGGCACGTTCATCGCCGCCTCCGCCGAGAGCTACAAGGGAAAGCTCCGCGACCTTCTTAGCTGGTACCGCCGCGAGATGGAAAAGCTCGGCGTCGAGGTCCGGCTGCATACCGAGGTCAAGGAGATCGAGTCCTTCGGCTCCGACCCCGTCATCATCGCCACCGGCTCCACGCCGCGCGTGCTCAAAAAGGTCCCCGGCCACGAGAAGATGCTCGAGGCCTGCGAATACCTGCTGGGCACGCCGGTGGGCGAGACAGTCGCGGTCGTGGGCGGCGGCCTGACCGGCTGCGAGATCGCGTATGAGCTGGCCCTGCAGGGCAAGAACGTCTCCATCGTCGAGATGAAGGACGATTTGGTCTCGCAGAAGGGCGTCTGCCTGGCCAACAGCTCGTACCTGCGCGAGTGGTTTGCGTGGAAAAAGGTCCCCGTCTACCTCGAGACCACGCTCCGCGAGGTCAGGGACGGCGCCATCGTCTGCGCCGGCAAGGACGGGACCGCCATCGAGATCCCGTGCGACACCGTCATCTCCTCCGCGGGCTATCTCTCCACGCCGCTGGTGGAGGAGAAGGGCCATAAGAACGTCCACCTCGTCGGCGACTGCCTGCGCGTCGGCAACCTCCGCTCCGTCGTCTGGCGCGCATACGAGACGGCAATGAAGATCTGAGCAGAAACAAATCATACCCACCGGCACGGCCGGTGGGTATGAGCATAGGGCTTGTTCCTGATTTATGGGCCCCCATGGCTTCCCCTATGAGGGGAAGCCATGGGGGACATTCTGTAGGGGCGGGGCTCTGCTCCGCCCGCTGGTGCGGACAAGAGCTCCGCCCCTACAGGGTGCGGCTGCTGCCCAAAAGTCTGTTCCGGGACATTGGCTTCTGCGTGTATGGATAGAGAAACGCCCGGCTGCTTGCAGCCGGGCGTTTGTGATAGCTGCGTCAGCTCTCCGAGAGCATGTAGAGCATTTTGGCGACTTCGGCGCGGGTGACTTTGCCGGTGGGGTTCAGCTTGCCTTTGGAGCCGGAGATGATCTTCTGCTGGGTCATCTGCGCCAGGGCGGTGCGGGCCCAGTCGGCGATCTTGCCGCTGTCGGAGAAGGCGGAGAGCACATTGAGATCGGCGTCCGCGAAGTCCTTCGTGCGCGAGAGGATCGTCATGGCCTCCTGCCGCGAGATGGTGGAGCCGGGCTTGGCGAGCAGCTTGCCGTTCGTCTTCGAGCCGGTCAGATAGCCGAGCTGATAGGCCGCCTGCATGGCGCTCTTGGCCCAGGAGGCGATGCTGCCGCTGTCGTCAAACGGCAGCTGGACGGAGGCGTAGGCGCTCAGGTCGGTGCCGAGATAGCGCATCATGGCGACGATGAACTCCTGCCGCGTCATGCTCGCGTCGGGGCGGTAATAGAGCTTGCCGTTTTTCTCCGAGCCCTGCAGCGTGCCCGCGTAGTAAAGCTCCGTGATGCAGCTCTCGGCCCAGTGGCCCTTCGTGTCATCGAACGGCTGCGAGGAGCCGACGGTCACGGGCAGGGTGCAGCTCGTCTCGCCGCAGGTCACGGTGAGCGTGCCGGTCACGTCCCTGCCGGTCTGGACGGCGGTGAAGGTGCCGTCTTCATCGATCGTGCCGAGCGCGTCGGAGACGGACCAGGTGAAGCTCGTATCGGCGGAATAGACCTTGTTGCCGTAGTACCAGCCGGTGGCGGTCAGCTCCGTCGTGCTGCCGCCGGCGACGCGGAGGGAGGAAAGGGCGGTGTTCTTGCCCTCATGCTTGATGGTGATGGAGGTGAGCGCTTCCGGGATGGCGAAGCTGGCCGTGGCCCGCAGACCGCTGGCAGCGGCCGTCACGGTCGCGGCACCCTTCGCGCCGTGGTCGACAGTCACATAGCTGCCGCCCGCGGCGGTCACATTCGTGCCGCCGAGGGTGACGTCCGTCGGGAC
>OKVK01001122.1_pt1 | contig 14653 bp, 11 predicted proteins | sample 1604771 | NCBI WGS metagenome assembly OKVK01 (sample SAMN01760906, study PRJEB22395) | human gut metagenome | reverse complement strand
AGCCAAAAGCAAAACAAACAAAACGAGCAAACAAAAACCAAACGCAGTAAAGGCGGATGACAACCGCCATCCGCCTTTACCGCACCTACATTCTGTCTACTTTTGTCCCTTTGAACACTATCAGAAGGCTTTCCGCACCTCTTTGCATCGAAAACGCAGTGAAAATCCGAGTCCGAAAGTCTCCTCCGATTTCGCCGAGTTCTAACGGATTTCCGGAAAAGCCTATTAGAATTTTTGATAGAACCGAGCGATTTTTCGCCCCAAAATCACGCTTTTGGCAGTGCGTGAAAAGCACCGGTTATGCCGAACTGCACCCAAAGTCGTGTAGGTTAATTCGTTTCAAAAAGTGGATTTTCACAGAGTTTTCACTTTTTCGCTCTTGAAAGTGAAAATTCATTTTAAACACTGATAACACATATCCTCGACTAAAATAGAAGATTTATTCATTTTAACTGGGGGTTCCATCTCTTTACTTTGAAATGTCATAAAAATTATCGCAAGTTTATATTGAAATGTCATTGTTATTGTGCTATAATACATTTGAAAAGTTTTGACGGAGGAATTTTTATGCTATATCGTAAGATAGAATCTCTCATTGAAGAGCATTTAAAATCTGATTCTAAAAAGATACTTTTAATCGACGGCGCACGTCAGATTGGCAAAACCTACATCATTAATCATGTAGGTAAAAAACTTTTTGAAAACTATATAGAAATCAATATGATTGCTGATTCTTTGGGCGACCGCCTTTTTGAAAATACTAAAACTGTTGAAGATTTTTATCTGCAAGTCAGTATGCTTGCAGGAAATAAAATGAAGAATAAAGAAAATACACTGATTTTTATTGATGAAATTCAGGCTTATCCGCATTTGCTCACTCTGCTCAAATTTTTGTCGCAGGATAATAAGTTCACTTATATTGCAAGCGGATCGCTTTTAGGTGTTACGCTATCGCAAACCACATCAATCCCCATGGGGAGCATACGAAAGGTCAGAATGTTTCCGCTGGATTTTGAGGAATTTCTTTATGCTAACGGAATGAACGAACTTGCAATTTCCTCAATGCGCAAAAAGTTTGAACGATTTGAAGCATTAGATGAGTCCATGCACAATAAAATGCTGGATTTATTCCGCAAATTCTTGCTTGTAGGCGGATTGCCAGATGCGGTTAACGCCTATCTTGAAACAAAAAACATTCAAGCAGTCCGCGATATACAAGATGAAATTCACGATTACTATGCTACAGATGCTTCCAAATACGATGATGAAATGAAATTGAAGATTCGCAGAATTTATGACCTTATCCCCTCTAATATGGAGAATAAGAAAAAAAGAATTGTTGTACAAAGCATTGAAAACAAGAGGGGCAAGACATTCAATAATTATGCCGATGAATTCGATTATCTAATAAGCGCAGGTATCGCACTGAATGTTCAGGCGATTTCCAATCCGACATTCCCCCTGATCGAATCTGCCGGAAAGAATCTGCTGAAGCTTTATCTGAATGATGTCGGTATTCTTACGGGTATTCTTTACGGAAATAACATCCGAGCTGTGCTGAATGATGAGAGAAGTATCAATCTGGGATCTGTTTATGAAACAGTTGTTGCGAGCGAATTAATCGCTCACGGTCATAAACTCTTTTATTATGACAATCGCAGCAAGGGTGAGGTTGATTATCTTATCGATGATTATGATAGCCTTTCTGCCGTGCCGATTGAAGTTAAGTCCGGTAAGGACTATACCGTGCATAGCGCATTGAACACATTTGTTCAAAACGAAGATTATCATATCAAAAAAGCATTCGTTGTATCTAACGAAAGAAATGTCACACAAAACGGCAAAATAACTTATATACCAATCTACTATATTATGTTTTTTAACGCTGATTGGGGCAATAAAAATTTGCAGTTCTAAAATGAAAGTGTTATCGGCAAATCACCCTTGGTGCTCGGTGCATCTGCTGTGCTTTGTATGAGCGACCGCCTCTCTGCATTTGACAGAGATAACCTCATCGTCTCGATTTGGATGATATAATTGTTTTTTGAAAGCGAGGAAAATAAAATGAGTTACGGAATCTATACACAAGAAGGTATTAAAAAAGGTTTAATTAATATTACGGAAGATGAAAGCGTTATTACGTATATTCATCACAATATTACTCGAAATTATAAAAATCCGGAGGAAAGGGTTCAAGCAGAAATTTTTTGCAAATTAATCCTTTGGTATAAATATCCTGTTGAAAAAATCGGGTTATATGTTCCTGTTACGGACGGTTCCACAAAAAAGCAGGCGGATATTTTTGTCTATAATGACATCAACCATACATCTCCGCTTATCGTTATCGAATGCAAAAAAGAAGATGTTTCTGAGCAGGAATTTGCACAAGCTACCAATCAAGCTTTTTCTTATGCTCATTTCACCGCAGGAACTATTAAATATGTGTGGACTACTTCGGGAATCAAAAATGCATATTTTAAATTTGATAAAGAAAGTAGTGTTAGGGAAACTGTTTCCGATATCCCGCAGCACGGTATTAAAAAGCTTAGTTCCTACAAATATGCCTATAATGGTGGCACTACTGCAAGCGGTCAACAATTATTCCCTCTTGCAAAAGTTACTGAAAGCGAATTGACCAATATATTCAAGCAAGCACATCAAGCACTTTGGGGTGGCGGTGAGCTCAACCCCTCAGAAGCTTTTGACGAGCTTGATAAATTAATCTTTTGTAAAATATTCGATGAGAAAAAAGATCGCGATGTTGGAGAACCCTATGATTTTCAGGTAATCCCCGTTGAACCGGAAAATAATACGGAAGAAGCAAAGGCTAAGGCTGAAGCGGAAACCAACAAGCGACTTCTTAAGCGATTGACCGCTCTATATGAAGAAGGTCGTCAGATTGGTGAAAGAAAGAACGATCCCGAAATCTTCAAGGATAACATAAAATTAAACGCAGCCAAAGCAAGAACGGTTGTAAGTTATTTGGAAGGTGTTGATTTATTAAGTACTGACCTTGATAGTAAAGGCCGTGCATTTGAAACCTTTATGGGTTCATTTTTCCGTGGCGATTTCGGACAGTATTTTACGCCGAGAAATATCGTATCATTTATTGTAGATAGCCTTCCGATTACCAATAAAAGCAGAGTTTTGGATACATCTTGTGGTAGTGGCGGATTTTTGTTGCATGCCTTGGATAAAGTACGTAAAGCGGCAACTCAGAAATATCCCAACTACAAAGCAGATATTAAACAATATCAAAGATGGTGGCCATATTGGCATGATTTTGCGGAAAACAACCTCTTTGGAATAGAGATCAACGAGCAAATTGCTCGTACCGCAAAAATGAATATGATTATTCATGATGACGGTCATACTAATGTTGTCGCATCTGACGGTTTAGTTTCTCCCGAAGTGTTGCAGGAAAAAACAGGTAATTTAGGATTCAGAAGGAATTCCTTTGAGTTTATCATTACCAATCCTCCTTTTGGTTCTGTTATTAAACAAACAGAAAAGGCTTATTTACATCAATATTCTTTAGCGACTAAAGACGTGGACTGGCTTAATCCAGCGAGTAAAGCCGCAGATCGCCCGAGTCAAAGCAGCGAAGTGCTATTCATTGAACAGGCAGAGAAATATCTCGCCGATGGCGGCTATTTAGCAATTGTTTTACCCGACGGTATTTTAACAAATTCCAGTATGCAATATGTTCGTGATTATATCAGTGACACCTTCCGTGTTGTTGCTGTTGTTTCCATGCCCCAAACTGCATTTATGGCAACAGGAGCTGGAGTAAAAAGCTCTGTGTTGTTCTTGAAAAAGTACAGCAAAAAAGAGAAAGAAAAAAGGCAAGTGCTTAGAACGAGCATACAGTCCTCCCTGTTATCAGAATCTGATAATGGAATTGAATTGTTTTCACTAATTGCAAAGAAGAAAAAAGAAATAGCTAAATATAACAAACTAATTAAGATAGCTGAAGCAAATACCCCTGAAGAAGTTCAAAAACGCAAAGATGAACGACAGTCTATGATTAATGAGTTTGACGAACAAATTGAAAATATTAAGGAGTTATTATCTGAATCCTATGAGGAGCAGTACAAAACATCACTAATCGATTATCCTATATTTATGGCTGTTGCGGAGGATATTGGTTTTGATGCCACAGGAAAGGAAACCGGAAATAATGAACTGCTCATCGTTTCTGAGGAGTTAAGTAAGTTTATCGAAGCAATTGAAAACGGAAATGATAGTTTTTTTCTCTAAGCCCCAATTTAAATGAGAATAAATTGTTTCTGATAAATTGGGGCGGAATGATAAGCCGATGGGATCCGGTATATTTAAGCTATTTAAAACAGACAAAATTCACATTTAAATTCCCTACACAAATATTACGAAAAGTTGCCAGTAGTTTTAGTGGCGGAACTCCATCTAAGGAACATCTTGAATATTGGAACGGTAATATCCCGTGGGCTTCTCCAAAGGACGTAAAAGAATTTTATCTGTCAGATACCGAAGATTACATAACAGAAAAAGGACTATGTAGTTCTTCTTCAAAACTTGCAGCTCCTGGATCGGTGCTGTTGGTTGTACGTAGTGGCATATTACAACATACAATTCCTGTTTCTGTTTGTTCTGTTCCTATGGCAATAAATCAAGATATTAAAGTATTGACTCCGAATGACGATGTTTTGCCAGCGTTTTTAGGATACTATTTTATTGTGTTTAATAAAATGCTATTGCCAAGGATTGTAAAACATAGCACAACTGTTCAAAGCATTAACTCCTTTGAATTAGGAAAACTTCCTATTCCGATACCTTCGTTGTCGATTCAGAAGGAAATAATTGAAATCTTAGATACTGCGTATGCGCAAAAAAAGGAAAAAGACCATCAGTCAGAAGAATTGCTTGAAAATATTAATAGTTATTTATTACAAAGCCTAAACGTGGATTTGGTTACCAATGCCGAAATCACATTATCTGATCGTATTTTTTGCATTAGAGCAAAAGAGCTTTTGGGCGGAAGATTTGATCCTCGTAAGTATAGCCAAAAATACAAGCAAATAATGAGAGCCATCGACGCATCTATCTATCCGAAGAAAAGTCTAAGAGAAATAGTGCTAAATGATGTTTCGGGAGATTGGGGCTTGGATGACACCGTGGAAGATCCCGATTTAATTTCTTGTTTAACAATCCGAGGAACAGAATTTGATAATAAGTTTAATTTGAATTTAGATAATAACAGGACTAAATTCAGAAAATACAAAAAGGCATCGTTTAATAAAATTGAACTGAATGAAAAAGACATTTTGATTGAAAAATCAGGCGGTAGCGAGGATCAACCTGTTGGGCGCGTTGCATTTATAGAGAAAGACATGCTTGACAACTATCCGTTGGCATTCAGCAATTTTATTCACCGTATTCGAATTGATGATAAAAAGGCTGTGCCGGAATATGTGTTTGAGTATCTGCATTTAATGCACAATATAAAAATCACAGAAGTTATGCAAACTCAAACAAATGGCATTAGGAATCTGATAATGCAAGAATATTTCACTCAAACTATTCTTCTGCCGGAACCTAAGAAACAGGAGGAGATTGCTATTCATGCAGCTCAGATGAGAAAACGTGCATTTGAATTGCAAATGGAAGCTGAAAAGATTGTTTCGGATGCAAAAGTGAAGGTGGAAACAATGCTCTTGGAGGATGAACAATGAGATTAACAGGTGTTATCGATTATTCTATGGGCAATTTCCTTTGCATAAGAGGTTTTTGCCCTATGATCAAGTTAGCAAATATATCTGAAACAATTCCGGAAATTCAGCGCGATTTATTATCCGAACATGCCGGAGAGATGGATAGATTTTTGTCGGGCGGAGAGTTTACATTCTTCCCCGAAGTGATTCTTTGCTCTGATTTGGCGGCAAATGGTGCAGAATATGATGCCATCACTTCATTACGAGTTGCAGTTCAACAAAAGCAGAATTTTAATGGATGGGTTGGCCCATTTAAATTTGCTACAAAAGGATACGAACTAAAAAGCAAAGAGGATGAGCGCAAAAAAGACAATGTACAAACAGTTTATATGGATTTTGATGTTGCAAAAACAGCTAAATTCCTACGTATAGATGGTAATCATAGATTAAGTGCAGTTAATGAGAATTCCACATATAAAGATGCTGCTATCCCTTTTTGCTTATTACTGTTCAATGGGGCAAGTGAAACGGACAAGTTTTGTCGGGCATTATTTCACAATATCAATACTAAGCAAATTCCCTTGAAAGATGAAGAAAATTTGAGCGTTATTATTGAAAGTGTTGATGTTTTTTCTGACGACGATCTTGCAATCAATTTTGGCACACCATACTTGTATACTCGTAAAATTTGCGTCAGGATAAGTCTTTCACATTATCCGCTAATTAAAAAATACATAGGAAACAGCAAATACACATATTTTGTGGGTATCTTTGAGCATTTGTTAAAAGAGGGATTGATTGAAGATAAGCCCGAATGTGTAGATGTTATTATTCAAAAATTATCGGATATTAATACTGCATTAAGAGAATCAGGCATTGCAAATGTGACTGAAAACATTGCGGTTTTAGGAGCGATGACCTTCTATAAATTGCAAGATCAGGCAAAATACAGAAGTTTTATTCATTGGGTGCAAAAAAACAATATAGGTATTGCCGATAAATTACATATTAATGATGTAATTTCAATTTATGATTCGGTATATGCCCATACTCCTAAACGCGTATTCTTAGCACGTTGGTATCCGGATAGTGAGCCGCATCTAAGCAAAGCAAATGGTAGGTTGGCTGTAATCAAACGAATAGTTGAGCAAGATTTTGGATTGCAGTTAATAGATTTAGGCACAAAAGGCGGCGGAACATACTCCATCCGAGATTTGATGTACAGAGAGATAGAAGCATCGGATATATTTATTGCAGATCTTACAAGCAATAGACATAATGTTATGGTGGAAGTGGGATATGCAATAAAGAATGTGGGGTTGGAAAGAATGCTTTTATATTTTGAGCCTATGGAGGGTGTTGAAAAGCCGCCGTTTGACCTTAATGGTTTCCGTTATGAGCAAATAGCAGATTCAAACGATATTGAAATCAAGGTTAAACCCAAACTCAAAGATATATTGGATGGCGTAGCCGTAGGAGAGTTATAAAAGGAGAATACAATGGGAGCAATATATATACTTACTAACCCGTCATTTAAGGAATACGTAAAGATCGGTTATGCCGATAACGTGGATTCTCGGTTAAAACAATTGAATAACAGTGAGTGCATTCCGTTTGCTTTCCGAATTTATGCTACATATGAGGTTGAGGAACGACTGACGGATCTAAAGCTCCATGCACTGATTGACCAACTCAATCCGAATCTGCGTTCGATTGATAATGTTGACGGTAAAAAACGAATTCGTGAGTTCTATGCTATGTCGCCCGAACTCCGCAAAGCACATCAGGAAAACGATAAAGCCGTTATGCGCGCATATGGTTTTTGGTGCAAACTCAATACCGAATCCGAATGTGTCGCAGAGCTTATGAAGATGTATCAAAAACTGGTCGGTGGTTGATATGAAAATTGAAGATATTAATTTCACACTCCCAACCGCCGAATATTTGAGAACAAGATTTGCACGATTTTTGCTCGATTTGGCAAAAATTAACCAACACGAAACAGGAAAGACATATCAGTTCGTTCCGGTGCAAGATTTCTCAATAGCGTGGACTGACGAAGCTCTGTATGCCAAGTACAGACTGACAGAGGAAGAAATCGCATTTATTGAATCTATGATTAAGCCGATGGAGTGATAATAATCGGTTGAAAACCATATGAAAGCAGGAGTTCAGTATGAACGAAAAACTAAATGGTATTTTTTCATACCTTGACATTGATGATAAAACTGGTTTGGCTTCTGAAAACAATGTAGAAAGTCTATCCGCTTTTCAAAAATTGTTTTACGAGCAAGCAAGAAGTAAGATCGGTGTAGATGCAGTATATTTTTTGAGAGATGAGGAAGGCGTAGCAAAAATCCCATTAATCTATTTTTCAATGCTTGAAGATGATAATACAGCTAAGGCGGCACAACTACATAGATTGTCTTGGAATATGGGTGAAGCACCACTGCTTTTTATAGTTACGCCAACAGAATTAAAAATATATAATAATTACCAAACGCCTCAAAAGAAAGATGGCACTTTAGATCCGGAAGCGGGTTTAATAGATACCATCAGTTTGATTACTGATCTTGAAACTCAAAGACAAAAGCTTGCTCCATACAACCGTATGTTATTAGAAAGCGGTGAGTATTGGAGGCGTGCTGAGGGTCGGTTTAATGTCAACACAAGAATAGACACAACATTAATGAATAACTTGCGAGTTATGCGTAGAAGGTTGATTATTCGAATCAAATCAAGAGTAAATAATGTTCAAATTTCTACTGAGAATATCGTTTCAATTGTTCATGGGTTGTTAAGTCGTTCTATCTTGATAAAGTATTTAGAGGAAAGAAAAGATTCTAATGGCGAATCGGTTTTCCCGAAAGACTTTTATGAGCAATTTTCTTTCGATAACACTGTGTGCAAACAGTATACAGATGTCCTTGGGAATAAGGATGCCACATACAACCTGTTTAGCGTTTTAGAAAGCAAGTTTAACGGTGATATGTTACCGCTCATTGACAACGAACGCGAAATTATTACCAAAGGTGATTTGCAAGAGCTAAAATCTTTTTTAATAGGTGATTCAGATTTAGAAAGTCAACAGATGACATTATGGCCCTTGTATGACTTTAACATTATCCCAATTAAAATAATAAGTAGCATATATGAACTTTTCTTTCATCTCTCTGATGTTGGAGATGATGACAAGGGTACGTATTACACTCCTTTACATCTTGTTGATACACTGTTAGACGAAGTGTACCCTTGGGAAGGTGGGTATGAACCTATTTCCATTATTGATCCATCTTGCGGATCAGGCATCTTTTTGGTTGAGGTTTACCGTAGAATTGTTTGTCGTTGGATGCACACAAAAGGTGTTTCTCAAATTACTAATGAGCAACTGACTGCTATATTAAAAGAATGTATATACGGTGTTGACTTAAATGAGGAAGCAGTAAGGGTTGCTTCGTTTAGTTTGAGTTTGGCATTATGCGATTTCTTGGATCCACGCAGTATATGGAATGAATTATCATTCCCGAAATTGGTAAATGAAAACTTAATTGTCAGCGACTTTTTCGACAATGCTTTAGATTCTCGATTAACAAAATATGATATTGTTATTGGCAATCCTCCGTGGCAGAGTCAGCTTACCAACAAGGCTAACAACTACTTGAAAGAAAACAAATACATAGTAGGAGATAAGCAAATAGCACAGGCATTTCCAATAAAATGCGCTTCCATTTGTAAAGAAACTGGGGTGGTATGCCTTCTCATGCCAAGTAAGGGATTGCTTTTCAATCGTTCACCGAAAAGTCGAGCTTATAGAAGACACTTTTTCGATGAAAACACCGTGTCAGTCATTATCAATTTTTCTATTTACAGAAAAGTATTGTTTGATAATGCAACTGCACCCTGTACTGCAATTATATATTACCCTAAAAAGATCGATGGAAATAACACAACAATTTTCTATTGTACACCAAAGCCGCAATATTCTTTGCAAGATACTAAAAAATTCTCTATTGATCCAACAGATATATGTAGAATTCCGAGTGATTTGGTGTGTGATGATCGCATTTGGAAGATTGCTATGTGGGGAAGCCCAAGAGATTTGGAGTTAATTGATCGGCTTCAAAGCACCTACCCTTCATTAGATCAATTTTTATTGAATTACAACATGAAAAGTGCCGAAGGATTCAAGCGAGGCAATAGAAAACTGATATACGATGGTTTTGCCAATTTGCCAATTGTTGATGCAAAAGATTTCTATCCATTCTATATACAAGAAGAAATGCTTCTCAGCAATGAAGATAACACCTATGAACGTATTTGCAATAACAATCTTGCTATTTTCAAAGCTCCGCACTTGATCATGAAGCAGAGTCATAGAAAAGGACGGTTCTTTGCTTCGGTTCTTGATTACGATGCGATATTTAATCATAGTCTATTGGGAATATCCGGTGATGAGCGTATACTTAAATACTTATGTTTAATTATCAACTCAAAATTATTCTCTTACTATCATCTTTTAACAAGTAGAACTTGGATGGTAGAACGCGATGCTTTGGAAGCAGGAGATATAAGAACCATTCCGATTCCGGAACCATCGGAAGAAATGTTGGGAAAAGCTGTGGAACTATACGAACATATAAAAATATCTGGTGATGAATCTTTATTGGATGCTTTTGTGTTTGATGCGTATAGGCTAAAGGACTATGAAACATATCTGGTAACAGATGCTTTGGATTACATTTATAACTATTTTGATAAAAAATCTAACTCCATTGCGTTTAAGAAACCGTCTATAGAGGTGTATAGAAAATACTATTCTACTTTTATGGATGTATTGAAAAATTCCTTGGGACAGTCATTTACTCCTAAAGCATCATTTTATATTGGAGAATCTCCCTTATCCATCTTAGTATTATCGATTAGCGAAAATAGTGATGGGAATTTGATATTTTTTGATAATAACGAATCCACGGAACAGTGTCTCTCTCAGTTGGATTCCTTGTTAACGGAAGAACGATATAACATTTATATTCGAAGAAATGTTAGAGTGTACGGAAAAGACTCCATATATATTGTTAAACCAAAACAACAAAAATATTGGAATTATTCATCTGCTTGTAGGGATGCTGATGAACTATTTTCCGACATCATGAAAGCAAAGGGGTGAAGTTTTAATGAGCAGTATTAGAAACATTACTTCTTCTACACCTATGCCGCCTGATTTGGCTAAGAAAATTGGGGTTAGTGGTGTGAATGAAATTATGGGTGTCTTTTGGAAAGGATATTGTGAATTAAAAAGTGATGCATCTTTCGTTGTCAATGCATCTACAGAGGAAGATGATATTACTCAAAAGTGGTATGAAAAAGTTGTTGGTATCTGGGATTCAAGAAACAGGGCCACATCAATTGCTCTTAATGGACTTTGCCCTATCTACCAATATGCAGATAATACTATGAAAAAACGAAAAGGATCCAAATCACCTACAATTGACTTTTGCTTTAAAGATTGGACAACAAACAATAGCTATTTTGGCGCTGAAGCTAAAAATTTGTATGAGAGTCGTCCTGAAAAAATCAAACGGGATGTATCTACTGGTGTTGATCATTATACGACGGGTAGATATGGTTCACAATCCTCTGAGTCGTCGATAATTGGTTATGTGCTTTCAGGAAACATTTCAGATATTGTGGGTGCACTGAAAGTCGAAATGGCAAAAGGCACACCAATATCAAACCTTGCACGAACATCAAATGTTGATCCGCAGTATAAAAGTTGCCATAAACGAACACTTGATAATCAAGAAATCACTTTGCATCATTTGTTCTTTGATTTTGTGTCAGCTTAGATTACCAATTATCAATAAGGAGAATATAAATATGAACATAGTAATCAAATGCGATTGCGGTAACAAAATTACTATTCCTGCACAGCGGGTAAATACACTCAATTTAGAGATTATTTAGAAACAAAACAGTTTCATTTCGGCAAAACTGAAATAAAAAATGAAGAGTTAAAGGAATTCAAACTTGAATGTGATAAATGCAAAAGACAAATCACGTTAGGTGTAGATTAAGGTGGTTGGAAGTTGAAATATAATTTCTATTACGACGAATCCGAGCACAGCCGGTCAATCGGGTTCAAAACAGTTACGGCTGAAAACTTTTACGATAATTTTATTACAGTTATCGCGGGTTGGAAGTCTCAAAACGAACAAAAAATCCAAGAACAATACTGCGACTTCGAACAGAAATACATCGATCGTCACCCGGATAAAGAATTGAAAAATAAAACGATACAACCAAAACAACTGCGGTACGGTTTTGCTTCTACAGCTAAGGGAAACATTGCGTTTTTTGATGATTTCCTAAAATTGTTTTCTAACGATGTTTATATCTACATTTCAACTTTCAGCAAAGTCGAATATATTGTAAATCAACTGTTCAAAGATTACAAAAACAGCCTTTTGTTTGATATGGATATGATGAGATATTCCATTATAAAGGCATTGGTTATTTACAAACCTCGTGAACTTGTTGACGCCATATATAACAATCCGGAAAATATTGTTGGTGCAATGAAAACATTCTTCAAGGATAGAATCGAAAAAAACAAAATTAACCCATCTTTGAAAGAAAGAGAAACAGAGTCGTTTGAACAAATTTTATTAGTCCTTGATGATGTAAAACCAATCGATTGTATCGAGTGGGACTATACTCCGCCTTTTGTCGGCTTCCGGCACTTTTTAGACGAAAATTCTATTAGCGACTATTCTTTGACAATTGATCGTGAAGGAGAACATCAAAAAACTGTTTTAGCTGCAAGAAAAGCAAATCTGAAGAATGTTGATGATGAGGAATCGGATAATCACTTTGGCATTAGAATGGCAGATATGCTGGCAGGTGTGCTCGGAAAGTTGATGAAATCTCTGTGTAAAAATCTTCATCCAACGAATCCCGACGTTGTGCAAAAAACTATTCTTCCTACCGAATGGTTCGATCTATCTGATGCTCAACTTGCTTTGTATAAGAAATTACATCATATTGTTTGTGAGCTAAATAATGCATGGTATAAATCATTTGCTGGAGTTTATGCGGATGATCTGGTATGTATAAACACTCTTTTAAACTTTATGAGCCATTTTGAAAGCGCAGAAGAAATAAAATCGAACGTGAATATGCAAGGAGAGTATTTCAACGCCTATACATGCCAAGCATTATCGGAAGATTATAGAAAGAAACAAAACAAACTTCCGATAGAGCCTGTTCCGTCAGCAAATTTAAAGACAGAGTATTTTTTTAATCAGCGTGGTGCTAAAGTTTACATAGATGCGCAAAAACAACCCATGATTTCAATTCCCAACGGAAGTATCAGGTGTAAAGTGCTTTCAGTTGGAGCTGATAAAAACATGTTACCATTAATCACGGTAGAAGAAGATGGAAATCCCGTTTGCTACAGGTTGCCCCTGCAATTGTCGGAATGGGCGTTTACAATGGTAGCCATATCTAATATGGGACAAAATCTTTTCCCTTCTGAAGTGGTTTTTTCAAAAAAAGAAAACAATTATTATGCTAATATTATTTAAGGATATTACATCAATAAGGTTTTGAAAAACCACTGGACTTGTGAAAACCTTTGTGGTGTGTTGTTGTACTGCAAAGGAGGTGCGGAAATGGCACAGATGAGTTTAGAAGACTTGTACCGCGGAGAAGGTGCGGGAGAAAAGTACGGTATCCTGGAAGAACTGATGAAAGACTTCTTCAAAAATGAGTGCCCGTCGAAGTACGATGAGCGGACATGGCTTGATATGCTGCTTGTAAAGCACGCGCTGATTGCGGCAGAGAAAATGAAAAATGAGGGCGACACGGTGTCGGGTATGATCGATGACATGTCGTCCTCTTCTTATGTGAGGTGGGATGAAAATGACAACGCTTGAAGATTTATATTACGGCAACATCAGTCCGCACGAAAGGTATATCAAGAGAGGAACGAGAGTGGATAAGCTTGTTAAGTTGATATGCAAAAACGAGGAAGAACTTAACGCCGTTCTCACGGAAAAGCAGAAAGAAACTTTTGAAAAATTTAAGGAATGCACAAGCGAACTGTACTGCATCACCGAGCGTGAAGCGTTCAGTTCGGGATTTATCCTCGCAACACGCATAATGGTCGAAGTAATGGAAGGCTTAGGAAAGGTGGAAGAAATATAAAAATACCCACTGGAAGCGGCGGTCAGGCACTGACCCTTGCCACAATATCCGGTGGGAAATTTTTTGCTTTGCCTTTGTAGGCGTTTGTTTTATCTGAAACGGCCTACGGATCGATAAAACTATTTCTGTTCGGTTGTACGAGGCTTTTTATAAAACGGCAGCTTGGGTTTGGCGTTATGCTTACTCACATTGGATAGTTTTTCCAAGGGAATAGCATAAAACTTTTCTTTGATATAGGTGCCGTTCATATAACTGATAATTTTTGTAACTTGTTCAGCGTAAGCACCGGTCATATCAAACTCTGCAAGGCGAATGACCTGAAAGCGGTGTCTACTAATGGTGGTATGAATGATCTCTCCGGCTTCGCCTTCTCCATAGGGAGTGTAGGCGTAGGTCACCGACTGCACTTTTTTCTCGCCGTCTTCCTTTACAAGCACCATATCAGTTTGCTTTAAAGTAACGCCGTCGCAGAATCCCAAAGCACATAGTTCCTTAGCAAATTTTTCAATCGCAGTCTTGCGTTTTTTCTCGATGCTCTTTTCACCAGAAGCACCTTGCTTCATAGCAATCTCTGCATAGGTGCTCGGTTTGAAAATACCGAAGCAATCGAAACAAACGCCAAGGGATAAGGATATAATTTGTTTATCCTTAGGTGAAATGTTATCGGCAGCGGCGCGGAAATAATCACGGTAAATATTCCGCCAAGCCTCTTGGAACAGAGATACGGACGGATCTTCAATAAGCTCATCCGCAACGGT
>OKVK01001121.1_pt1 | contig 14665 bp, 15 predicted proteins | sample 1604771 | NCBI WGS metagenome assembly OKVK01 (sample SAMN01760906, study PRJEB22395) | human gut metagenome | reverse complement strand
AGCATTTGGAAGAAAGAGGAGCGGAGGTCCTGGATCTGGGGACGCACTCCGAGGAATCGGTGGATTATCCGATTTATGGAAAACGCTGCGCGGAGGCGGTCGCTTCGGGTGAGGCGGATCTGGGCGTAGTTTGCTGCGGGACAGGCATCGGTATTTCTATCGCGGCCAATAAGGTCAAGGGGATTCGCTGCGGCCTCTGCACGTCTGTCGAGATGGCGCATCTGACGAAGCAGCATAATAACGCGAACATGATCGCGCTCGGCGGCAGAACCACATCGCCGGCGCTCGCGCTTGCCATCGTCGATGAATGGCTGGATACCGACTTTGAGGGCGGCAGACACCAGAGACGTGTGGATATGCTTAACGAAATGTAAGCCTTTTCTTGCGTGTTTTCTCAAGAAAGGACTTGCCTGACGGGCAAAAATGAATCAGACAACTATGAATTACCAATGAGATAAAAGGAGAAATATGATGGGAAAAGTACTAGTATTCGATCATCCGTTAATTCAGCACAAGGTCACTCTGATGAGAAAAAAGGAGACCAATAACAAGGAATTCCGAGAGCTGGCCAAGGAGGTCGTCACGCTCATGGGCTATGAGGCGACACGCAATCTGCCGCTGATGGATGTGGAAATCGAGACACCGATCTGCAAGACAACGCAGAAGATGCTCAAGGGTGAGGATATCGCAATCGTACCGATTTTGAGAGCGGGACTTGGCTTTGTAGATGGTATGCTGGCGCTTTACCCGAACGCGAAGGTCGGACATGTGGGCCTTTATCGGGATCCGGAAACGCATATGCCGGTGGAGTATTACTGCAAACTGCCGAAGGATATCGACAAAAGAACGATTTTTGTGGTTGACCCGATGCTGGCAACCGGCGGTTCTGCAACGGCAGCCATCACCATGCTGAAGAATAAAGGGGTAAAGAAGATCCGCTTTATGTGTATCGTAGCGGCCCCGCAGGGAATTGAGAGAATGCAGAAAGAGCATCCGGATGTAGATCTGTATGTGGGTGCGCTGGATGATCACCTGAATGAGAACGGATATATTGTACCTGGTCTGGGTGATGCGGGAGACCGTATCTTCGGTACCAAGTAGGAGGTATCATGAGCGAAAAACGCAAGGATTATATTTCATGGGACGAGTACTTTATGGGGATCGCCCAGCTGTCTGCCATGCGTTCCAAGGATCCCAATACGCAGGTCGGTGCATGCATTGTCAGCAAAGAGAATAAAATTCTCTCCATGGGGTATAATGGATTTCCAAAGGGATGCGATGATGATGAGTATCCATGGAACCGGGACGGAGATGTTTACGACAGTAAATATGCATATGTAACACACAGTGAATTGAACGCCATACTGAATTATCGGGGCGGAAGTCTGGACGGGACTAAACTGTATGTCACGCTGTTTCCCTGCAATGAATGTGCGAAAGCAATCATCCAGTCCGGAATCACGGAACTGGTCTATGCAGATGATAAATATAATGGAACACCAACGAATCTTGCCTCCCGCCGGATGTTGAAATCGGCGGGTGTAAAAGTGACGCCTTATCAGAAAAGCGGACGAAGGATTCAGTTGGAAGTATGACAAAAACTGGAATTGATAATTGGTAATATTGAACGAACAAATGATAAACTTTTGTCAATAATTTAACGATAGACCTGGTTTTTGTTGAATATGCCAAATGGATGTGCTACAATGCTAAGAAATGATTAAGATTTTGTTGACGCAGCGAGATGGGCAAGGAGGTGAAAAAATGCTGGAAAATGCTTTGAAATCAGTGAAGGAGGCGGAAGAAAAAGCCGCAGCCGCAATGCGCGAAGCAGATGCACAGGCAGCCGCAATAATCGAGGAAGCCAAGGCAAAAGCAAAAGATATGAAGGATGAGACCGGACAGAAGATCCGGACCCAGAAAGAGCAGGCGGAAGAAGAGGCGCGTCAGATGAGTGAGAACAGCCTGAAAGAGGCAGAAGCCAGCGCTCAGAAGGAAGCGGATGCTTTGAGACAGCTGGTGGAACCGAAGCGCGAAGAGGCCATAGAGGCCGTCATTACATCATTGGTGTAGACTGAAAAAAGAGAAAAGGAGGGATGTGGATATGGCAATCGTGCAGATGCAGCGGATCAATATCTGTGCATTGAAGAAGAATCGGAAAGCGATCCTGGAACGTCTGCAGGAACTGGGAGCCATGGAGATCGATATCCAGCTGGAGGATGACAGCCTGGGTGAAAAACAGGATGTAGCAAGCTCCAGAGCATTGTTCGAGAGACGGGCTCAGACAGCAGACCAGGCACTGGCAATCCTGAACATTTATGTTCCGGAGAAAAAAGGCATGTTGGATTCCCTGGCAGGCAAGCCGCTGGTCGAGAAAGAACTGTTTGAGAAAGCAGCTGAAAATCAGGATCAGTATATGGCAACTGCTTCCAGAATCGTTACGCTGGACAAGCAGATTGCAGAGAGCAAAGCAGCGGTTCTGAAAGTACAGAACCAGGTGGAGGCACTTGCTCCGTGGCTGTCACTGACGGTTCCGGTGAGCTATACAGGAACTCAGAAGACTGCAGTACTGATAGGAACCATGCCGAATCCACAGGATCAGCAGAGCATCTTAAATCTGCTGGCCGGTGCAGTGCCGGATGTGGAAGCGGTAGATGTGGAGCTTATCTCCACAGACAAAGATTTTACCTATTTGGCAGTGATCTGTATGAAACAGGATGCAGGAAAGGTAGAAGAGGTACTCCGGACAGGAGGATTTTCAAAACCGTCATCACCTGTGCAGAAGATTCCGGAAGAGTATAAAAAGGATCTGGAAGCAGAGATTGCGAAAGCACAGGAGCAGGTAAAGCAGCTGGAAAGCGAACTGGCAGAATGTGCCGTCAGCCGTCAGGATCTGGAGCTCATCTCCGATTATTATCGGACAAGAGCAGAAAAATACCGGATTCTGGGAGAGATCCCGCAGACAGCAAGTACATTTGCCATCAGTGGTTATGTTCCTGCCGCCAAGGCAGACGCCATTGTAAAAGAACTGTCCGAGCACTATGGTGCAGCGGCAGAGACAGAAGGAATCAAGGAGGAAGAAGAGCCTCCGGTACTTCTTCACAATAATCGGTTCTCTGAATCGGTGGAAGGTGTTCTGGCATCCTTTGGACTGCCGGCAAAAGGGGAAATAGACCCCACCTTCTTTACATCTATTTTTTATGTATTTTTGTTTGGACTCATGTTGTCCGATGCAGCATACGGATTGATTGTATCCCTGGCCTGCGGCATTGTACTTCTGAAATTCCCGCGCATGGAAACAAACCTGCGGAAATCCGTTCAGCTGTTCTTCTGGTGTGGACTCTCCACATTGTTCTGGGGAGTGCTGTTCGGCGGTTATTTCGGAGACGCACTGGATGTCATATCGGAGACCTTCTTTGGACATAAGATTTCCATTCCGGCACTGTGGTTTGTACCGCTGAATGAGCCGATGAGAATGCTTCTTTATTCCATGCTGTTCGGTGTGATTCATCTGTTTACCGGACTGGCACTGAAGGGATATATGTACATCAGAGATCATAAGTACATGGATTTTGTATGTGATGTTATTTTCTGGTACATGCTTCTCTTAGGACTGATCGGACTTCTGATTCCGTCCAGCATGTTTGCAGGCATTGCAGGCAAACAGATTGTATTCCCGGCAGCGCTGAATGCAGCGGCAAAATGGAGTGCAATTTTAGGAGCAGTAGGAATCGTTCTCTTCTCTGGAAGATCCAGCAAGAATCCGGCTCTTCGGATTGCACTTGGAGCATACGATCTCTACAACATTACCGGATGGTTAAGTGATGTCCTTTCTTACTCCCGTCTGCTGGCACTCGGTCTTGCAACCGGAGTTATTGCTTCTGTAGTCAACCAGATGGGAAGCATGGGCGGAAAGAGTATCGGAGGAGTCATTCTCTTTATCATAGTATTTGTGATTGGCCATGTCTTTAATATGGCAATTAACCTTCTGGGTGCCTATGTGCATACCTGCCGACTCCAGTACGTGGAGTTCTTTGGAAAATTTTATGAAGGCGGCGGAAAACCGTTCGAGCCTTTCAAACTTAAAACAAAATATGTAGATCTCAAGGAGGAGAAATAATTATGTTAAGCAGTATTACTGGTAATGGATGGGCGTTAATCGGAGCAGCACTGGCAGTTATTCTGGCAGGATGCGGTTCTGCATATGGTGTAGGTGTTGCAGGTCAGGCAGCAGCAGGCGTTGTAACAGAGGATCCGAGTAAATTTGCTAAGGTTCTGGTTATTCAGCTGCTTCCGGGTACCCAGGGTATTTACGGTCTGCTGGTAGCATTCGTTGCACTTTCCAGATATGGTCTTCTGGGCGCAGGTTCCGCAGAACTTTCTGTTGCAACCGGACTGATGGTTATGGCAGCATGCCTTCCGATTGGAATCGTTGGTCTTGTATCTGCAATGCATCAGGGTAAAACCGCAGTTGCATCTATCGGAATCGTAGCAAAGAAACCGGATCAGTTTGGTAAAGCAATGCTGTTCCCGGCAATGGTTGAGACCTACGCAATTCTGGCTCTGCTGATTTCTATCCTTGCACTTCCGACTGTATAAGAAACCATAGGAATGTAAGGAGGGAAGCTTTAGAATGACCGGATTGGATAAGATTACAAGCCAGATTCAGGAAGAAGCCGAAGCCTCCGCGAAAGAAAGACTGGACGCTGCCAACAAAGAGGCAGAGCAGATCCTGGCGGATGCACAGGCTGCATGCAAAGTCATGGAGCAGGAAGCTTTAGAAAAAGCGGCAGCAGAGAAAGCAAATCAGGATGGACGTGCTCATTCCGCAGCAGAGCAGAAGCGAAAAACTGCACTGCTGCAGACCAAGCAGGAAATTATCGCGGAGGTCATTGGAAAAGCTTATGAGACTCTGAAAAATGAGGATACCAAGAGCTATTTCCTGACCATGGAGAAACTATTAAATACGTATGTGCTTGCAGAGAGCGGAGAGATTTATTTCTCAGAAGCAGATCTTGCACGCATGCCGGCTGATTTTGAACAGAAGATCAAGGCAGCAGCAGAAGCCAAAGGCGGTAAGCTGGTGTTGAAGAAAGAGCCGAAGGCAATTCCGGATGGATTTGTGCTGGTATATGGCGGCGTGGAAGAAAACTGTACGCTGAAAGCTCTGTTTGATGTGAAAAAAGATCAGCTGCAGGACAAAGTAAACGAGATTTTATTTTTATAAAAAAGCAGATTCGCCATAGAAGGAGGGTTATCATTGTCTGACACAAAGTATACCTATGCGGTTGCGCGAATCCGTGCTTTGGAGGTATCCCTGTTTTCTTCTTCCACCATTGAGCAGCTGATTGCATGCAAAGATATGGAGAGCTGTCTCCGTTTTCTGAGCGAGCATGGCTGGGGCGGTGTGGACACGGCTATGGATGCAGATGCGATTCTGACCAGAGAGCAGGAGAAGATCTGGGAGACCATCGGGGAAATGCAGGTGGATATGAACGTGTTCGACGTTCTGTCCTATCCGAACTGGTTCCACAATCTGAAAGCGGCAGTGAAGGAAGTATGTACCGGCAGAAGTGGTGCCAATATTTACTTTGAGGGAACGCCGATTCCGAAGGACGAGATGATACGAATCGTCAGGGAAAAGGATTTTCAGGCACTTCCGGAAAATATGAGAGAAGCGGCACGTGAGGCGGTGGATACACTGCTCCACTCCGGAGACGGACAGCTCTGCGACGTGATTATTGACCGTGCAGCGCTGGAGGCAATTCTGGAGGCGGGAAACCGTTCCAAGGCAGCCATTATCCGCGACTATGCGGAGTCTACGGTTGCTGTTGCCAACATCAAGATTGCAGTCCGCTGCTGTAAGACCGGAAAGTCACTGGAATTTATGAAGAGAGCCATGGCTCCCTGCAAGACTCTGAATGTAGAGCGTCTGGCCCATGCGGCTCTTGCCGGAATGGATTCCATTATGGAATACTTAAGCGGGGCAGGATACGCAGAGGCAGCAGATGCCATCAAAGAATCACCATCTGCATTTGAACGGTGGTGTGATAACAGGATTATCGAGACCATCAAACCGCAGAAGACGAATCCGTTTTCTGTAGGTCCGTTGGTTGCGTATGTAATCGCAAGACAGAATGAAATCAAAACGGTGAGAATCATTCTTACCTGTAAGCAGAACGGCTTATCAGATGATTCTATCCGGGAAAGGGTAAGGGAGATGTATGTATAAGATCGCAGTTATGGGCGCATACGACAGCATCTATGGATTCGCTTCGCTGGGCCTAGACATTCATCCCGTATCCGACATCCAGGAAGGAGAAGAGGAGTTAAGAAGACTGGCATCCGGTGATTATGCCGTGATCTATATTACGGAGGCACTGGCAGCACAGATTCCTCATGAGATAGCCAGATATCGGGAGCAGGTTCTTCCGGCAATTATCCAGATTCCGGGTGTGTCCGGCAATACGGGTGCCGGAATTACAGGCGTGAAGAAGTCGGTAGAACAGGCAGTCGGTTCGGACATACTGTTCGGAAATGATTAGAAAGCAGGTGAATTCTTTCAATGAGTAAAGGCACGATAAAGAAAGTAGCAGGACCTCTGGTTATTGCCGAGGGAATGCGCGATGCCAACATGTACGACGTAGTTCGTGTAAGTGAGCAGCGTCTGATTGGTGAGATCATCGAGATGCACGGTGATCAGGCATCTATTCAGGTATATGAGGAGACAGCAGGCCTTGGACCGGGTGAGCCGGTAGAGTCAACTGAGATGCCGCTGTCCGTAGAACTTGGACCGGGTCTGATTACCAGTATTTATGATGGTATTCAGCGTCCGCTGGACGATATCATGAAAGTGTGCGGAAACAACCTGAAACGTGGTGTGGAAGTTCCGTCCCTGAAACGTGATAAAAAATGGAACTTTGTTCCGACTGCAAAAGTGGGTGACGAGGTAGAAGCAGGGGACATCATCGGTACCGTTCAGGAGACCGAGGTTGTTGAGCAGAGAATTATGGTTCCTTACGGAATCGAGGGAACGATCAAAGAGATTAAAGCAGGAGAGTTTACCGTAGAAGAAGTGGTAGCAGTTGTTTCCACAAAAGATGGTGATAAAGATGTATTCCTGATGCAGAAATGGCCGGTTCGTAAAGGTCGTCCATACAAGAAAAAACTTCCGCCGACCATGCCGCTGGTAACCGGTCAGCGAGTTGTTGATATGTTCTTCCCGATTGCAAAGGGTGGTGTTGCAGCCGTACCGGGACCGTTCGGTTCAGGTAAGACCGTTATCCAGCATCAGCTTGCAAAATGGGCAGAGGCAGATATCGTAGTTTACATCGGATGCGGTGAGCGTGGAAATGAGATGACCGACGTTCTGAACGAGTTCCCGGAGCTGAAGGATCCGAAGACCGGAAAATCTCTGATGGAGCGTACCGTTCTGATTGCCAATACATCCGATATGCCGGTTGCTGCACGTGAGGCATCTATTTATACCGGTATCACGATTGCGGAGTATTTCCGTGATATGGGTTATTCTGTAGCATTGATGGCAGACTCTACTTCCCGTTGGGCAGAGGCTCTTCGTGAGATGTCCGGACGTCTGGAGGAAATGCCTGGTGAGGAAGGTTACCCGGCATACTTAGGTTCCCGTCTGGCACAGTTCTATGAGAGAGCCGGACATGTTGTCAACCTTGGCAAAGACGGAAGAGAAGGTGCACTGTCTGTTATCGGAGCAGTATCCCCGCCAGGTGGTGATATTTCCGAGCCGGTATCCCAGGCAACCCTGCGTATCGTTAAGGTATTCTGGGGACTGGATTCTGCACTGGCTTACAAACGTCATTTCCCGGCAATCAACTGGCTGACCAGTTACTCCCTGTATCTGGATAATATCTCCGGCTGGTTTACCAAGAATGTGGCAGATGACTGGATGAGCGGACGTCAGGAAATGATGTCTCTGCTTCAGGATGAGGCACAGCTCAATGAGATCGTACAGATGGTAGGTATGGACGCACTGTCTGCTCCGGATCGTCTGAAGATGGAAGCAGCACGTTCTATTCGTGAGGACTTCCTGCATCAGAACTCTTTCCATGAAGTAGATACTTACACTTCTCTGAAGAAACAGCTGCTCATGATGAGACTGGTGCTTGCTTACTATGATAAATCCGTAGAAGCATTGAAAAATGGTGCAGGCGTACAGGGACTGATTAAGATGCCGGTACGTGAGCAGATCGGACGTTATAAATATACACTGGAAGAAAATCTGGATACCGAATACCAGAAGATTCTGGATACTCTGGATGCTCAGATTGCAGATGTGTGCGGAAAGGAGGACTTCTAAATGCCTAAGGAATATAGAACAATACAGGAAGTAGCCGGACCGCTGATGCTGGTACAGGGCGTAGAAGGAGTTACGTATGATGAGCTTGGAGAGATCGAGCTCGCAAACGGAGAAACCCGCCGTTGTAAGGTGCTTGAGGTAAATGGTACGGATGCTATGGTACAGCTTTTCGAGAGCTCTACCGGTATTAACCTTTCTAACAGTAAGGTACGTTTCCTTGGAAGAAGTATGGAGCTGGGTGCATCTGAAGATATGCTTGGCCGTGTCTTCGATGGTATGGGTCGCCCCATTGATGGTGGTCCTGAAATTCTTCCGGATAAGAGACTGGATATCAACGGTCTTCCGATGAACCCGGCAGCAAGAAGCTACCCGAACGAGTTCATTCAGACCGGTGTTTCTGCAATCGATGGACTGAACACTCTGGTTCGTGGACAGAAGCTTCCGATCTTCTCCGCTTCCGGTCTTCCGCATGCACAGCTTGCAGCACAGATTGCAAGGCAGGCAAAGGTAAGAGGAAAGGATGAGAAGTTCGCAGTAGTATTCGCAGCTATGGGTATTACCTTCGAGGAGTCCAATTTCTTCGTAGAGAGTTTCCGCGAGACCGGAGCGCTGGACAGAACCGTTCTGTTCATTAACCTGGCAAATGACCCGGCAGTAGAGCGTATCGCAACTCCACGTATGGCACTGACCGCAGCTGAGTACCTGGCATTTGAGAAAGACATGCACGTTCTGGTTATCCTGACGGATATTACCAACTACGCAGATGCACTTCGTGAGATTTCCGCAGCGCGTAAAGAGGTTCCGGGACGTCGTGGTTATCCGGGTTACATGTATACAGACCTGGCTCAGATGTATGAACGTGCAGGACGTCAGAAGGGCAAAGAAGGTTCCATTACCATGATTCCGATTCTGACCATGCCTGAGGATGATAAGACGCATCCGATCCCTGACTTGACCGGTTACATTACCGAGGGCCAGATCATCTTAAGCCGTGAGCTTTACAGAAAAGGAATTAACCCGCCGATCGATGTACTGCCATCCCTGTCCCGTCTGAAAGATAAAGGTATCGGTGAGGGCAAGACCCGTGCGGATCATTCGAATACACTGAACCAGTTGTTTGCTGCTTATGCGCGAGGTAAAGATGCAAAAGAGCTTATGACCATTCTTGGTGAGGCGGCTCTTTCTGATATCGACCTGATCTATGCAAAATTTGCAGATGAGTTTGAGAAAGAATACGTATCTCAGGGATTCCAGGCAGACAGAGATATCGAAGATACTCTGAATATCGGATGGAAATTACTCTCTATCCTGCCGAGAAGCGAGCTGAAACGTATCGATGACAAGTTCCTGGATCAGTACTACGGAAAGTAGGAGGTGACTGCACGTGGCATCTACACAGGTGAACCCGACCCGAATGGAGCTGACCCGCCAGAAGAAAAAACTGGTGACAGCGACCAAGGGGCACAAGCTTCTGAAAGACAAACGTGATGAACTGATGCGTCAGTTTCTGGATCTGGTACGGGAAAACATGGCACTCCGCCAGAAGGTGGAAGCAGGTATTCAGGCCGCCAATAAAAACTTCGTTATTGCCAAGGCAGGTATGTCGGAGGAGACTCTTCATACTGCACTGATGGCACCGAAGCAGGAGGTATATCTGGAGACATCCAGCAAAAACGTCATGAGTGTGGATATCCCGGTATTCGAGTATAAGACGAGAACCGCCGATGAGAATGATATCTATTCCTATGGCTTTGCATTTACTTCCGGAGATCTGGACGATGCGGTAAAATCCCTGGCAGATATTCTGCCGGATATGCTGAAACTGGCTGAGACCGAAAAGGCCTGCCAGCTGATGGCGTCAGAGATTGAGAAAACCAGACGTCGTGTAAACGCGCTGGAGCATGTCATTATTCCCCAGGCGCAGGAGAATATCAAGTATATTACCATGAAGCTTGACGAGAATGAGAGATCGACTCAGATCCGTCTGATGAAGGTCAAAGACATGATGCTTGAAGAGGCACATCATTATAAAGAAAAAAGGACCGGCTATCCTGTCGAGGTTGAGACAGAGTAGTTGAGAGAGAAGGCGTCCCCGGGCGGGGACGTCTTTTTGATTGACATTTTTCCTTTGCTACTTCATAATGCTCATAGAAAAATATTGAATGGAGAAATCATAGAATGAACAGAAAATGTCTGATAAAAAATATGACAGATCAGGTAAAGGAAGCGCAGCTGAAGCTTGGTTATGCGCCGGAGACGGTACGTCTTTATTATCCGGTGGCGTCTTTAAATGAGATTCTGGGAACATCTGCTCGAAATGCTCAGGAGATGCTTACTCTGCTCAATGGAGATTTTGGAGACAAAACAGATCTTGGAAAACTGAAGTTCAGCAGCCATGCAGAGCGGATTGAGATCAGTATTCCACCGGAAGGTGCGAAGTGGGTACATGAGCATGTGGAGACACCAGCTTTCTTAAAAGAGCTCATTGAACTGTTTCAGACAAAGCACGCCTGCACATTGGAGGAGATCTGTGAGATCTTTAAAAAATATGATCCGGAGTATATCTGTGAGAAGATGCCTGCAGGATCTGATTTTGATTATGCCATTCATTTTCACAATGCAGAACATGACGAATATTACTATTGCATTCATATGGAAATGGGACATACGATTTATCATCGTTTTACAGAGGCGGATTATCTGGCACTTCTATAAGTGAGAACAGTAACTGGCAAAAATAAGGACATATGGAAAAAAAACGGCTTATTTTTGACATTGTGCGGATTGCAATTTCTACTTTGGTAAGATATAATAACCTAGATATAATGTGAATAAGATAAGCTCATTCGGAGCAATATGAAATATAGATAACAGACTGACATTCGAGGTGTAATTGTGGAACAGTATATTATTAAAGGCGGAATTCCACTTAATGGTGAAGTAGAGATCGGCGGAGCAAAGAATGCAGCACTTGCCATTCTTGCAGCTGCAAATATGACAGATGAAACCGTTCGGATTGAAAATCTTCCGGACGTTAGAGATATCAATGCCCTTCTGGAGGCAATGCAGGACATTGGCGCGCGTGTGGAGCGTCTGGATCGTCATACCGTGACGGTAAATGGCTCCTGTGTAGAGAACTGTATTGTTGAAAATGAAAATATGAAAAAAATTCGTGCGTCTTATTATCTTCTTGGCGCACTTCTTGGAAAATATAAGAGAGCAGAAGTCCCGCTTCCGGGAGGCTGCAACATTGGAAGCCGTCCTATCGATCAGCATCTGAAAGGCTTTAAAGCTATGGGTGCGACAACCCGTATTGAACATGGATTTATTATTGCGGAAGCAGAAGAACTCCATGGAGCGCATATTTTCCTGGACATGGTCAGTGTAGGTGCGACCATCAATATTATGATGGCTGCTTCCATGGCAGAGGGAAATACTATCATTGAAAATGCGGCAAAAGAACCCCACGTGGTAGATGTAGCCAACTTCCTGAACAGCATGGGAGCCAGAATCAAAGGCGCAGGTACGGATGTCATCCGTATCACAGGTGTCAGCGCGCTCCATAAGACCGAGTATTCCATCATTCCTGACCAGATCGAAGCAGGAACCTTTATGTTTGCTACGGCCGTTACAGGCGGCAATGTGGTTCTTCAGAACGTGATTCCGAAGCATCTGGAGGCAACTACGGCAAAGCTTCTGGAGATGGGATGCCAGATCTGTGAGTATGATGATGCGGTACGTGTGATGGCACCGAAGAAGCTTCAGGCAACTCATGTAAAAACCATGCCATATCCGGGATTTCCTACGGACATGCAGCCACAGATTGCAGTTTCTCTTGCTCTGGCAGAAGGTACGAGTATCGTAACGGAAAGTATTTTTGAAAACCGTTTCCGATATGTGGACGAGCTGTCCCGTATGGGTGCTTCCGTAAAAGTAGAAGGAAATGTGGCAGTCATCAGCGGCGTGGAGAAATTTACCGGGGCAAGAGTCAATGCACCGGATCTTCGTGCGGGGGCGGCTCTTGTCATTGCCGGACTGGCAGCAGAGGGCATTACGATTGTAGATGACATTTATTATATTGAGCGCGGCTATGAAAATCTGGACGAAAAACTCCGGAAACTGGGTGCCCAGATTGAGAAAGTAGCCAGCGAAAAAGAAATTCAGAAATTCAGACTGAAAGTTGGCTGATGTACTCTTTAAATTATTTTGTGTAAAAGAGAGATAATGATAAAAGATTCTGTAAAATCATAGAAATTAAAGACAATTCCTATAATTTTAAGAACCTATTGCATTTTAGAAGAAAATAAAGTACAATTTTCCACATCAAAAAGAACTGCAGTACAGAAAGCTGTTAAGACTGGCAGCGGAAGACAGTGGTATCAACGAAAAATTATTTGCAGGTGCGGATGAAGATGTGAAAAATTCACTCCTTTATAAAGTATCTAAGAAGGTATATAATGGAGAACTGAGCCCTCCTGAAAGCGGAAATTTTGTATCTGATCAGAATCTGTTTAATTATCAGGCAAAGGTGTTAAAAGAGCTGGCAGAGTGGGAATCTTATGTATATGTAAAAAGAAGAACCGGGAAATAATCCCGGTTCTTCTAATATAAAAAATTATTGCACATGATGCTTTTCTGCATATCCGGTCAAAATCAGAGTCAGGGCTCCGTCGCCGGTGACGTTGCAGGCAGTTCCGAAGCTGTCCTGCAGGGCGAAGATGGTAAGCATCAGGGCAGTGCCGGTGTCATTAAAGAGCAGGATGCCGGTAATGAGTCCTAAGGATGCCATAACCGTTCCTCCAGGTACACCCGGAGCGCCAATGGCAAAGACGCCAAGGAGCAGGCAGAAGAGTACCATGGTTCCCAGAGAAGGAATGGAGCCGTACAGAATCTGGGATACGGTCATAACGAAGAAGACTTCGGTCAGAACAGATCCGCACAGATGGATATTGGCAAACAGCGGGATACCGAAATTTACCATATCTTCACGGAGTACAGAGGATTTTCTTGCACAGCGAAGGGCAACGGCCAGGGTAGCTGCAGAAGACATGGTTCCGACTGCTGTGATATAAGCAGGTCCGTAATGTTTTACTACTTCCATCGGATTTTTTCCGGAATAAATACCTGAAAGAGTATAGAGCAGAGTCATCCAGATAAAGTGTCCGATCATAACAATGATGATGACCTTCAGGAAGACAGGCAGCTGTTTCGTAATGGTTCCTTCATAAGAAAGACTGCAGAAGGTGCAGGCAATGAAAATTGGAAGGATTGGGATAATAACACGGGTAACAATTTCCAGAACGATTTTCTGGAATTCCTCCAGAAGCTCTGCAGTTCGTTCTGCCTTGGTCCAGGTAACTGCAAGTCCAACCAGAACAGAGAACACCAGTGCACTCATAACGCTCATAATCTGCGGAATTTCCAGAGCAAAGATAACTTCTGGAAGCTTTTTTAATCCGTCTACGGTGGATACGATGGACAGATGTGGGATGAGTCCATATCCGGCGACCATGCTGAACAGTGCGGCACCTACAGAAGATGTGTATGCCAGTACCAGTGCAACGGAAAGCATGCGGGAAGCACTCTTGCCAAGTCTGGTAATAGATGGTGCGATGAAACCGATTACGATCAGCGGTACGCAGAAAGTGATCACCTGACCAAGCAGATGCTTGACGGTAACAATAATGTTCATAAAAGATTCGTTGGAAATGAGCCCGACTGCGATTCCGATGATAACTCCGGCCAGTAAGCGTACGGGCAGACTTTGAGTAATTTTTTTCATGAAATAGTTCTCCCTCGTTGTTTTTCTTTATAGTATAGTTGATTTATGATGAGAACACAATAAATATTACAAAATCAATAACCTATAAAATAGGAGATAAAAAAACAGACAATGAAAGAAACGTTCGTAGTTTCTTTTCACTGCCTGCTTTTTTGAATTCTTTATGCCAGATATTTCTTCAGAGCATCAGCCTTATCGGTTTTCTCCCACGGAAGATCTACATCGGTACGTCCGAAATGTCCGTAAGCAGCGGTCTGCTTGTAGATCGGGCGACGCAGATCCAGCATTTTGATGATACCGGCCGGTCTGAAATCGAAGTTTTCGCGGAGAACCTCAACTAGTTTCTCATCGGAAAGTTTTCCGGTACCGAAGGTATCCACTCTTACAGAAGTCGGTCTTGCTACTCCGATTGCGTAGGAGAGCTGAATCTCACACTTGTCAGCCAGTCCTGCAGCAACGATATTCTTTGCCGCGTAACGTGCTGCGTATGCAGCGGAACGGTCAACCTTAGTAAGATCGGAAGAGCGTCGTGTAGGGAAAGAGTGTAGATC
>OKVK01001118.1_pt1 | contig 14716 bp, 11 predicted proteins | sample 1604771 | NCBI WGS metagenome assembly OKVK01 (sample SAMN01760906, study PRJEB22395) | human gut metagenome | reverse complement strand
GGATATAGTCTCTGTATTGAAGTTCGCTGGACAATGCATATGCCGTGTCCCACAGCGTATAGCTGAACAGACACACAACAGCCAGCAGGATACTGACAACATATTTTACTGCACGTTTCATTTGCTTTTTCGAGGCGCGATCAAGCCTCTCTCCTTCCGTATTTTTTGCGTCAGAATATCAGAGTCGTGCGGTAGCCGGAAAATGGCCAGTTTTTTAAGAAAAATGCCTGATTTGATGTTTTTTCTACCCGTTCGCCATGATTCGTGGTATTTCGTCATGATTAGTGTATCCCCATCCACTCCGCTCTTTGCAGTGTCATTTCCGTGTCATGTCTATACCATGCCTTGATAGTGAAGAAGAACATTCCAAAGGGCCAAAATCTCTGATAATTTAATTTCACGAAACCATACGATTTTCACGATACTCTACAGGAGAACGCCTTACTCCGTTCTGCGCTCTTTTATGGGTAAGGAAATAGCTCGTATCCCTGACTCTATGTGAATTCAGACTGTAATTTGCCATATGCTTTGATTAATCGACAAAACGAGAGTATGCTATGCGGCATGCGCTATAGAAGTGAACTGCTTATATTTCTCGTTCGGGGAAACAGTGAAAAAAAGCCGCCATAGAGGAACCAGCCTCCATAGCGGCGCAAACATTATCTCATCTTCATCATCCGGGTAAACTTTCCTACCACAACGAACGCAACGACGATAGCGATAATGGCGAATGCCACGAGCGCGCTGACCCACCATTGGCTCATGGCACGCTTCTGCTCCTCCTCGGCCTTTCGCTCCGCCTCGGTCTTTTCACCGGTGATCACCGGCTGCTTGATCTCTGTGGAAATCTGCTGCTCCACGGTATGGATTTCGCCGGCATCGTCCGTATAGGAAATGACATAGGTTCCGGTGGTCCTGCCGTAGCTCTCGGTGTAGCCCTCCGTCATGCTGAGCATCCCTATGAACACCTTCATCTCGCCGTAGCCCGCCTGCCCGGGCTGTATGTCCCCCAGGAAAACGCTGGACGTCGGATATAGTCCCGCGCCGGTGAGGTTCACGCTCACGTTCCGCAAGGTGCTTTTCCCAATATTGAATACGTTGGCGGGCAGGGATATGGTTTCTCCCGCCGTAACTTCCCTGGGCATGGAAACGGAATCGTAACTCATCTCCGCGGGCTGGGTCACATGCGCAAGGAAGGTCCTCGTGCCGGAATAGACACCTCCGTACAGGTCAACATAATCCAGCGTGATGTAAAAGGGCTGTTCGCCCGCAAGCACGTCCTTTGTGGTTCGCAGCCGGAAGGAGGCCGTCTCGCTCTCCCCGCTGGCGATATTCGGAAGATGCATGGCGCTGTTTGTCTCCACGGGGACGATCCCCACCGCTTCGCTTCCGTAGGACAGCCGTACCGACCGGGCGCGGATCGCGCCGATGTTGTCTATGGTGACCGTTACGGCAAACTCCTCCTCACCGCCTATGACGTCCGGGCTTACCGTACAGGCAGAGATGAACAGCTCCGGCTTTTCCACTTCCTGCTTGGGCACGTCGTTGGGGTCGGGCGGGTTCTTGCCGTCGGTTATGGTGACATACACCGTAAAGCCCTGCTGCTTTTGCTGCCCCAGCACATCGAGATAATCCGCCCGGAACGTTACGGGATAGGAGCCGTTGATCCTCCCCTTCACAAGCGGGATCTCAAACACAAACACATACGAGCTCCAACCCACCCCCACCGTCTGAGAATAGTTGCCGAATACGAAGGGGCTGTCCACAGTCGTGCCAAGATCCGCGGTGACGGTGACCTTGCCGTCATACGTCTCGCCCAACAGGGGCAGGATGATGTATACCCGGCCATTCACCACCCGGGGCACATAGCCATCTCCGTAGGTTTTGTCCATGCCGTTGTACAGATTCCGGCTGTCGATGATGAGCTGATCCACGATGGGCGTGGGTGTAGGTGTCGGGACAGGCGTCGGCGTCGGAGAGGCCGTCGGTTCCGCGTCCGGTGTCGTTTCAGCCGCAGGTGATGCCGGTGGGGTCTCCCCCTCCGCCAGAGCCAGCCCAGGCAGCAGCAGCGCAAATGCAAGTATGAGCGCAAAGATCCGTTTCATGGTTTATCCCTCCCGAATGATCGTCATGACGCCCGCATCCATCTCGCATACGGTGTCGCAGAGCACATCGATGTCTCCCTGATTGTGGCTGGCCAACAGTATCGTTTTTCCATCTGCCTTCAAGCCTTTTATGAGGTCACGCATTTCCCGTACGCCGTGCTTGTCGAGCCCGTTGAGCGGTTCGTCGAGAATCAGCAGCGCGGGATCCTCCATGATTGCCTGGGCAATGCCGAGCCTTTGCCGCATGCCGAGGCTGTACTTGCCCACGGGCTTTTTCATGAGTGGATCCAGCCCTACCCGGCGAATGGAATCCGCGATTTCCGCAAGGCCGATCTTTTTGTTCAGTGACGCGAGTATCTCAAGGTTTTTTGCACCTGAAAGGTTCGGCAGGAAGCCCGGTGTCTCGATGATCAGGCCAAGGTCGGGCGGGAAATCCACATCCCGGCCAACGCGCTTGCTGTTCACCGTCACCGTCCCCTCGGTGGGGATAAGGAAGCCGCAGATGCATTTCATGAGCACGGTCTTGCCGCTTCCGTTGTTGCCGACAATGCCGTGTATCTTTCCCTTCTCAAAATCGCGGGATACGCTGTTGAGCACCCGTTCCGCTCCGAAATCCTTCGATACGTTTTGAACGCTTATGGCTATGTCACGCATCCCTTAGCCCTCCGTACCCGTAAAGTTAAAATTATAGTTCCGCACTGCCCGAAGCGACAGGATGAAACACAGCGCAATGAGGATCCCGAAAATGAGGTATGTCTGCCAGAGCCGCGGCAGCAGATCGTAGCCGAAGTTGTGCATATGGTACGTTGCCTGATTGAGCGGTGAAAGCCAGCCCACTGCCACGTTGGCCTTGTACATCAGCTCCTCGGGAAGCTGAAAGATGGCCTTGATGGTCTGCGGATTCAGAAGGAACCCGAACAAGCTGAAAGCAAACACGCTGACCACCCCCGCAAGCTGCCCTTTTTTGAGGTTAAAAAGCAGCATGACGAACGCCATGAGCAGCGTGTAGAGGAGCATCAGCAGGAATATTGTGCCCATACATTCATACGGGCGGCTCATCTCCAGCGTTTTTACGAGGGCAGGCAGCGCCACCGCCCGCCCCGCGCCGGAGTATCCCAGGATGGCTGCGGTTTCCGACCACATGTTGCCGATAAAGCTCTGCCGCATGCACACGAGGGAGGTGGACACAAGAATAAACGCCAGATAGAGGAATGTTGCGAGGACGATATACAGCGCCTGCCCCGCGAGCCATGTTTTTCGGTCGATCCGCATCAGGTAAAACGGTGTTCCCGCACTGATAAACGGCATATCCGCAAAGAGCAGCAACAGAAGCAGGGAGGAAAGCAGAATGGAGTTGCTGTCCCCGAACGTCCAGACAAACGCTTCCACAAGCTGCATGGTGGTATCGTATTCCTTTGCGAACTTCACCGCCTTGTCCGAAAGCAGGAAGCACAGCACGAAAGCCAGGCAGAACGTGATGACGATGCGCGGGTTCCTGTGCCATTGACGGAAGTTGTATTTCGTTACGGCCATGATCTGCTTCATCTTCATATGCGCCCAAGCCTCCTTTTCGCAGCGTATGCAAAGGCGAGGGCCATGAGCACGCTGAATTCGATGAGCAGCACCGCCACGCCGGCCCTGCCGAACATCCACCGGGAGGAGGGGTTCAGCCATTCCCGGGGATACAGCACGAACAGCTTGTCAAAATACCGTTCATACAGGATGATGAGCACATAGAACAGCACGAAGGGCGAAGCGTAGGCCATATACTTGCTGTTTGTGAGGGTGGCGAAGGTCAGCCCCACGAGTGACCAGAAGGCGCCGGAGGCAAAGAACATGAGTGCCGTCTCCATGAGCCGGCCAAAGTAGTTCGGTATCTCCGCGTCCGATTGTGGGAAAGCCTCCATGGGCAGGAACAGCAGCGCGGCAAAGCCGTAGGCGATGAAAATCCCCAGGGTCAGCACCAGCCCGCCGGAAACGGCGCAGGCCACGGCCTTGCCCGTGATATATCGCGTGACCGTGGTGCGGGGCAGATATTCTTTTATGAAGCCGCTCTTTACGTCATCAATGAAAGAGGCAGTATACGGCAATGCGCAGAGGATAGGCAAAGCGAGCGCCATGGCCTCGGAGGACAGTGCCTTCATGATCAGGCTGTCATGGAAGCCGGGAGAAAGGAGCCAGTCGGCCCGAAATGCCAGGAGCATCTCCTGCACGGAGGAAAGGAGCAGCACCAGCGCCGTACCTATCGTGCCGGCAAGAAAGCCACGGCTCAGTATGGCCTGACGGAGGCTGGCACACAGGGCTTTTTTCATGGTTCTCCCCCCTTTCCCCGGGTTGGTGTGATATGTAACCCTTTCCGCAGCGTTTCAGTTCGTCTGCCGCGAAAGCGTCTCCAAGGGTGCGCGCGGCTCGATATAGCTGCCGTCGATGGCGTTAAAAATGGTGGTGTTGTTAAAGCTGCACTCTATCCCATTTTGCTTATATGAAGAACAATAGTCCACCCACCAGGAGGGGATCAACATTCCATACCCTGGCTTATCCTTGATGTTGATCACCGAAAGACGCAGCGCGATCGAATTGATCTTTACCGCCTGATCGGTGATCCCTTCCTGCTGAAACGCATGCTGAAACACCATCTGGCGCTCGATGCGTTCCAGCAACGCATCAAACGGCAGAAGGGCCACATTATCGTATAAGACCTGTGTCTGCCGTGACAGGCCACGGGCACTGCATTCAACTACCCCGTCCGCATCCACGCAGATGGTGAGCATTTCACGCTCCCACGGAGCAGAATACGATGGCGCAGGGCTTCCCTGCCATGTCATCCATCCACCGTAATCAAACGGGACTTGCAAACCGTTATTTGTCCTTGTGAAAATAAAATACCATCCGCAGGAAAGCGGCATGCGCTCAAGGGAATATAGAATCGCTTTCTCAGCGGAGAACAATTCAAATGAGCTGTCAAGCCCAAGTTCCGCAAGCAGCCACTGCGCATGTTCCAGAGCGTTTTCTTCCGAAATATCGAAATTCCGCTCAAAATCAGGCATCAGAAATTCATCCGACTCTGTGCTCTCCGGCTGAAGCGAGCTTTCAAACACGGGATAATTGCTTTCGTTTCTGCAATATGTCCAATTTCCCATTTTTATGTTCATGGCAAATGTTGAATACGAACCATCAGGCCGCTCGCACCAAGCATTTCCACTGCCTGCCACTATCGCTGCATCCAGGTCAAACGGCGTTTTCTCTACCGTCTCCGGCGCGGCAGCTATACTTTCCGGAGAGTATTCCTCATTTGCCTTCTTTTCGGCTTCCGAGAAACGCTCAGATGTTTTTACGATATAGTAACGCTTGATCCACCAGGCTTTGGTCTTTGGAAGGCTGTTGATCCATTCCCCTTCGGGCATAAGCAGTTCCATCAGGTTGGAATAATCATCCTGCGTATATTTCACCTGCTCCAACTCCACAATGCTGTAAGCGCTCGCCTCCGGCACGATCACCTCCGCATCGAAGGTGATTGCAAGCCCATTTTTTGTTTTCCTGTCACTTACATGCCCGGGTGCTTCATAGGGCTCGAACGGAACTTCCTGCAGGTTTTCAAGGAAATCACCCGCCTGGATGACTGCCACACTTTCCGGGGTGGGCTGGCAGGCGGTAAGCAGCAGCGCGAGTACAACCGCAAGCCCGGAAGCAATCCCATGCCGGATGATCGAAAGGTTTGAGGATTCATCGAAGGGGTTATGCATAGCAGGAGTTCTCCTTTCCGACGGAGTCAATGATTTGCAGTTCCACTATAGACCACAGCACCATCAATGGCACTCAAAACAAGCACCACATTATCCTCCAGCATTTCCTGTACCGGGTGGTTGGGCGTATATCCATATCCTTCCCGATAGGTGTTGATAATGCGCCCCTGAAAAGTCCAGGCCGGGATCAGCATATAGCCGTCCGCTGCGTTTTGCATTTTCACGCGCATGTAGCCCAGGGAGATTCTGTCGATCATAATATCCGTTGTTGCAATCTCATCTGCACGCCAGGAAAATATGGAAGACAACTGCGTTTCAGATGCGGCCTGAATCTCAGAAAAGTCACACAGCGCTGCACTGGCACTTAGTTCCTCTCCCATCGACCCATACCCCCACCAATGGAAAAAACGGGGGATGCTTTTCCCAACATCGAATCCCACACTCAGGCGCTCATCCGCCCAGGCAGGGCTGTATTCGCTTTCATAAACGATTCGTTTATTTACGGATGAAGAATATGCAATGCCTTTATATGTGCGGCCATAAGACAGTTCATACGCTTCATCGTTTCCTGCAATGCTGACCAGCTCATAACCGCCGCTGACTCCAAGATCCTCCAACAGTCGCTCACCGGCTGCAACCGCATCCTCCAAAGAACCGATATCCCCATCCGAAACCGGAGCGCTTATTTTTGTAACATAGATAAAGCTCTCCCGCACATCGTCCTGCGCTCGCCCACGCAAGCCGATTTGGACTTGTGCAGCCTTATTGCCCTCGTTATCGTATATATAACCTTCAACTTGGAACGTGCTCTGCAGGGTGCTGTAATCCTTCACGATTTCTGCCGGCACTTCCTGATATGCGGCCAGCTCCTCCGTAAGGCGTTTTCGTTCGCTTTCGAGATCTGCAATGTATGCTGCAGTTTCTTCGGAACAGCTTGCAGCATTTTCCGCAGTGAGCTTTTTTATCGTTCCTGTTATATCCGCAATCCACGCCTCATAATCCTCCCGCGACGGCAGTACCCGGCCGCTCGCATCCTGCGGTAGTATCGCCATATAAGCGTCCTCACCGCCAATGGCACGGACAAGTGCTTCGATCTTCTCCGGTTCAAACGATGCAGGAACGACTTCGACGATTGGTATCGCACTTACGTTTGGGTATTCGATTCCCGCATCAATGGCAATCTTCACTGTACCGTCCCGAAGTATCATCTCCGTTGCCCACCGCATTGGCACCTTGGCGAGCATCGCAGGCAGATCAAAACCGGGGTCCATATCAAGAATCATTTTCGGCGCAAGCGCGCCATTCTGGCTGATGACAACCTCCTGATCCGGCGTGGGCTGGCAGGCGGTAAGCAGCAGCGGAATGAGCACAAACGCAACAGCACACATAAAACAGATTCGTTTCATATGGATCTCCCATTTGGTTCAGTGTAAAATGCGTCACGAGGATACGAGGAAACGGCTTCCAAATAGTTCCATGTTTCACATTCATTATGCACGGCAGTGTGCAATGAAATCAACATATATTTCGTAACTAATTTGTAAATTCACACTTGCATTCCATTATGAATCATATCCCAGCATCTCTGCCGAAGCGCGCGGCTCAATATAGCTGCCATCGATGGCGTTGAAGTAAGTTGCGTTACCGTCAAGCACAATCTCAGTCCCATATTCCGTATATGACAAAGCGTATTCGACCCGCCAGGACGGAATAAACAGGCCAAAGCCCGCCTTGTCCTTTTCCGCGATCACAGAGCCAAGCAGCTCGATGGATGTGACACGACACATTTTATCCGTTATCCCTTCCTGCGCATAGGCATGCTGATACTTCAGCTGTTTTTCGATACGCTCCAGCAATGCGTCGAACGGAAGCAGCGCAACATTTTTATAAAGCACTTCCTTCTCCCTGCTTATTCCAAGCACCGAAAATACATCGATGCCGCTATCATCAACGAAGACCGCGATATTCTCCCGTGGCCATGGCGCGGCATACGACGGCGGCGGGCTGTTTTTCCAGGTATTCCAGTAGCCCAGGAAAGGATCGGGAGCTTGAATTCCACCGTATTCCCTTGTAAAAATGCATTGCCAGCCATATGTGACCGGCCAGAGATTTCGGTAGGTGATTCCTTTTTCGGCAGAATGCAGTTTGATTGCCGGGTCAAACCCCAATGCCCGGACGGCTTCCTCCGCCATGGAAACGGCTTCCGCCTGCGAAATATTGGGATCACGCTTAAAATCCTCCGCCATATATATATCTTCTTCCAAATTAAAATCCAAATAGCTCTGCCGGTATACCGTCCCACTTTGGGTACGGGAATAGCCCCATGCATATTGAAGCGGTGAAACTGAGAAGGTTGACGGTCTTTCGCTTCCCTCACAACGGTCGCTCTGCGCAACAAAGCCATACTCTTCCCGCAAATGTGCGGACAAATCAAACGGAACCAGCTCCACGGTTTCCGGCGCGCTTTCAGCTTCTTGTAACAGGGAATCAAACTGTGCTTTCTGTTCCTCCGGCATACGGGTGTTATTTTGAATTGCCCAGTAGCTCTCAATGATTTCCGCCTTCGTCCGCTCCGGCACATCAAACCATTCCGCACCGGGGCAAAAATGCTCCATGAACCTCCTGTAATCCGCTTCCGTAAATTTCACCTGCTCCAATTCCACAATGCTGTAAGCGCTCGCCTCCGGCACGATTACCTCCGCATCGAAGATGATTGCAAGCCCATTCTTTGTTTTGCTTTCGTTTACATGTTCAGGTGCTTCATAGGGTTCAAACGGAACCGCCTGCAGGTTTTCAAGGAAATCACCCGCCTGGATGACTGCCACACTTTCCGGCGTGGGCTGACAGGCGGTGAGCAGCAAGCATCCAACGACAAGCAAAATAAATATTTTTTTCATAATTGGTTTCTCACGACCTTTCTCTAATGGAGGGCAGAATTCTGCCCTCCATCCTTCTTATCATGTTACTATTTAGAAATCCCAGTATCCCTTAATCGAAGCAGCATGATTGTAAATATTTGTATTGGCCCAGACGTCAATTCTATCCGGGAGCGGTGTTGCGAAATAAGCTGCCCCTCCAGAAAGGCTGTCCGCGCTATATGTCGTTGCGTTTCCAGCACGTGTACTTGGGTCATTATAAAGATAGGGTCTTACAGTAACAGTCATACCAGTCGGATATGATGCTGAAGGTGAGAATTCAGTTCCATTACAATAGTAGCTAGCATGGCTACGACGAATATTTGCCAAGGCCCTAACCTTCTCCGTCGAAGCGCCGCTTACTGAATGGTAGACATTGCTTTCTGCAAAAGCCACAGATAAGCTTACGGTTATCATTACTGCTACAGCAAGCAGCAAAATTGTTTTTTTAATGGCTTTTTTCACGATATGCTCCTTTCCAATGTCAATTAACTGTTTTCATTTGTAATGTTCAAAGAAATATGCTAAACTGCACAGTAGCCCTTGCAAACCAGCATCGCCATGTGGCGATGTGAGCCGCCCGCTCATGATATGCAGGGGCTTTTCATATATGGACAATCATAGGCATCCCTCCTTAGCCGCCGTTTCACAGGCAGTGCCTCAATTTGATTTCAAGCCCTCTACTATATTGACATTTGATCGCAGTAAAATCTTACGTTAAACTCAAAACCATTTTTATATTATTTGCTCCTGGGGAGAATCCTCTTCCGATAATCCAAAGCTTCACTTTTATTATGCACAGCAGTATACAATGAAATCAACACACATTTCGTAACGAATTTGTAAATTAAGGGTTATCAGTTCTCACGGGCTATCCCATCGCTGCATGGGGCTCACGCGCGTACCGTCTATCGCATTCAATGCAACGGTCTTATATACAACATTAGGTCTATCCGCATCAGCAATATTCTTATACCGGCCAATCCATGCGGGAACTAAGAGCGCAGCTCCAAGGTCATCCTTCTTAGGCACGAGGCAGTAGGTGAGCGTCAGATCGCGCATATTCTGATCCAGGCTTGAATATGGATTTATGCTGTCCACCCAGCTCCATTCGTATTTCAGCTGCTTGCGAACGCGTTCCTGAATCGCATCAAACGGCAGGAGCGTCGCATTTTCCGCATAAGGCTCCTCTGCGATCTCCCAGGGATCCTCCCAGCTTAGGCGCCGCACGCCTGTTTCATCCACATAGATCTTCAGTTCCTCTGTTGCGATCGGCGCGAAATATTCAATGTTCGGATCGCCGCCCGAATCGGAGCACGTCCCAAGGTCAAAAGGCAGGTATCCGCAGTCGTTGCGCCCCCAGGTCAGGATCCATCCTTCGCTTACGGTTTGCCTTGCAGGGGAATCATACAACCGCCCACGCTCTGCGCTGATCAGCCCCAGGTTTCTTAAACCATAGCGTTCCATGGCCTCCTCCGCTGCCTCAAGCGCCTCTGTCTCGCTGATCTTTACGTTTTGAAGCTGATCAATCCCCTTTTCCCCCGTCATCTCGTTATCCTCATGCAACCAGCACTCCGGCTGCAAAAGAGCATCCCCGCCATAATTGATCCAAAGCGAGTGAGATGTAAGCGCAAGCTCCACGCGGCTCCCATCTGCATATTTCAGGTGGAAGCGCGCCGGGAGGACCGGAAGCGAGAACTCGGAAATACTATGTTCCGTCATTTTATCCGGTGCTTCAGCAATCAGCTGCTCCAGCGCAGCAATCTCATCCGCTTGTCCCGGATAAGGCTCGTATTCCTCGGTTTCCGGGTTCCAGATGCCACGCCTGGCGTACATCAACTCCAACTCATATTCCGCCCTGACCCTTACGTCCGGGAAATACGAAACTGCGCCATCAAAAAGAGGCGCGAGCCTTTTCAGCACATCCTCCGGCGTCAGCGTGCGGCTCTTCACGCAAAGTACCGGATACTGGGTGATTTCCGGAGTGATAACATCCGCCTGGATATGGAATGTGAGGTAAGGCAGTTCCAGCTCCTCTTCCCATCGTTCCGGCGCTTCGTATGGTTGTGCCGGCGTCGCACTCACTTCCGGCTCCTGCGCTGCCTGCTGCGCCTGTTCATCCAGAACAGCGTCCAAATCTTTTTGAATCACAATTTCCTCCGCAGGCGTCGGCTGGCAGGCGACAGCGCCGAATGGGATGCTTACTAAAACTGAAAGGGCAATCCACAATTTTTGCAAATACTTTTTCTCCACAATTTTCCTCCCTTACTTTTGGGATACTGGCCGCTCAGCGGCGGCCAGCATCGAATTGACACTTTGCACACTCCTTGTCTTATGTTCCTACTGTACCAACAAAGAATCCATAGGTTGAGATTTTGACGGAATCACTTATTCCTTCAGGCTTAGAAACTTTCAAATACATTCTACTGCCCGACTGCCCTTCATAGCAATATGCACGCTCATATGATCCTGAATATACCCTTTCTTCATAACCCATGTAGTTACCATTTGAATCTACCGGCCTAAACATCTGAGAATTTGAGCTCAGCCTTACCCCATCGTAGTAAATCCCAGAATTTCCAGAGCCTGAAGCTGAGTAGGCATAGCAAGTAACATGTCTCCAATACATGCTTGAATATGTCTTGCTCTCATACCCTGTTGTAATAAACGTATGATACACGCTTCCCGCACTATATGAGGTTTCTGCTATCGCACTACTACAACAGGCCAACAGCACTAATAGTGCAATTACTAATGCGTATTTTTTCTTCATAGCTATTTCTCCTTTTAACTTCAATGTGATCTTTCCGGTGTATTATGTTCGAAACCGCCTAAAATGTGCCCTCGGTTCTTGCAATCTAGAATCGTTATACGGCGACGAGAGCTACCCGCCCATGATATACAGGAGACCTTTTCATATTTTAGACAATCATAGGCATCCCTCCTTAACCACCAGGGCACAGACGGTGCTTAATTTGTTTTTGCCAGAATATTTTTAGAGTCGTACGATGACCGTAAAATGGCCTGTCTTTAAGAGAAAATGCCTGATTCAATGCTTTTTTCTACACGCTCGCCATGATTCGAGTTATTTCGTCATTATTAGTGTATCCCCATCCACTCCGCTCTTTGCAGTGTCATTTCCGTGTCATGTCTATACCATCCTCATCAATTAACCGCACCACTACTAAAAGAGCAGCTGCCAACCGCAAGGTGATAAGAAAACACTATTATTTAGCCAATCAGTTTAGCGAATACCATGCATTTCCCTGGCGCATGTCCCGAATAGCGGAACAGGTAACAGGTCACCAGCACAAGCGTCCTGCCATCCACAGTAGGAAGCCGTAAATCGTTGGTGTTTTCGTAAATTGTGATGTCCGAAACGGTATAGGTGTAGACGATGCCATCCATCGCAACTGTAATCGTATCGCCGCGCTCCACCTTTTCAAGCACTTTAAGATGGTTCCGGTTGCGGTGGCCGTAAACCACGCACATACCTTCCTTGCCGGGAAGCGCCGAGGTCGAAAGCCAACCCGGCGTTTTCTTGAGCGTTGCTTCTTCCACACCGTACGCAACAGAGATGGTATCGTTCAGAATATGAAGCGTAAACAATCCTTCACCCTCCTTTTTCTGTAAGGGCGTTGCCGATGGTGCAGAGCTTTCTGAGACCTCCAGCATTGATGTCGGCACAGGGGTATGGACAGAGGAAGGCATAGGAGTTGCAAGCTGCACAGGCCCGATCGCGAGCGTTGCTACGCTCTGAAGCTCAACATCGATATTTTCCTGCTCCTTCGGCGAAAGCACGATAACGCCAAGTATAATTGCGGTAACGGAAAGGGCGGCAAGTGCTGCCGCCCTCATCCTTGATTTGTTCCCGAAGGGAACATCAGTTACCCTCGAAGATGGTAAGATAGTCTGCCTTTTCATTTTCATAATTCCTTTCATCATTATGTGGTTGGTCTGCCGAAGCATACCCATTCCCATTCGGAGCCGTCTTTGCCCCAATGCCTGCGTATCTGTACGCTGTTGTTGCCGCCCGTGCTGTCGATCAGGAACTCGCTATTGATGTAGATAGCAACGTGGTGGATCTGCATCCACCTTTTGCAGCGACCTGTGCCGCAGCGCCGGATATCCGTGCAATAGCCCTCGCCTCGAGAAGCGTCCTTGCGGGCAAAGAAGATAAGATCCCCCGCCTGAAGCTGAGAGGCATCCGTAAACAACACGCCCATATCACGGCATTTCTGCGCCATGCCCGCTGAGGTCAGTCCGCTCATGGAGGATAGTCCGCAATCGCGATATGCCACTCGCACCAGTCTGGAACAATCCATGCTGGAATAGCTACGGCCGATGTACTTTTTCGCCGCCGTCACGATCTGCGCGCCCAGCTCATTCGGAGGAAGATCCGGAGTGATGTTCAAACCAAAGCCATACTCGCCTCCGTCTCCCACAGTATCGCCAAGCAGCTCCGCAAAGAGCGGGTAATAATCGGGACGCATCAGCTCGGCGAGCATTTCGTTCTGGTCAGTGTTAAAGCGGTACATATCCGCGCCGTCACGGTAGTCCATGCTTACAACATTAACGTAGATAAACAGTGTGGTCTTGCTTTCTGTCATGGGATTGCCGTTCTCGTCAAGAATAATTGCGCCGTATTCATCGGTGACGATAGTCGTTTCGGCTTCTGATTCCGTGCGGTAGGAAACACTGTTCATATCGTGGAATATTTCTTTTAACCGCTCAATATTTTCTAGCGTCATCGTGGTAACATCGGAAGGATTTTCCGCGTCTGCGCCAACCTTTATGGCATACACGCCCACCACATCCGCCCAATTGGGCACGAGGCTTTCGGCGTTCTCCATATCGCCCTCGTAGATGATTTCTGTAACATCAGCCTCCATCTGTGAGGACAATTCGAAGATTTTTGTCTGCATGGCGGTCTTAAACTCAGCGTTGATACTTTCAATGGCTTCCGTCATGGGCTTGCTTCCGTCAGCCGATTCGTTCGCGGAAAACACGCCAAACAGCGACAGCAAAGCAATCACAAGCACTACAGCGATGATGATAACAACAGCTACCCAGCCTCCTGCCGCGATAGCAGCGATAAGCGCCTTTACTGCCGCAATGAGAGCCTTGACAATGGCAGCAGTGGTTTTTGCCGCCGCCTTTACCGCCACCGCAGCTGCTTTTGCTGCCGCCTGTGCCGCGCGTGCCGTCACTTGCGCTGCTCTTGCAGCAGCTTGTGCAGTTTTCTGTGCTGCCTTTGCCGCCTGTTGCGTTGTCTTGGCCGCCTTTTCAGCAGTTTTTACCGTATACTGTGCCGTTTTTACACTGCGTTGCGCGGCCTTGATCGTGCCCTTTGCCGCCGTCATAGTCGTTTTCACGCTTTGCTTTGCGGCCTGCTGTGAAGCCTGCTGCGCTCGGCGGGAGGATTGAACGCTTCGCCTGACGCGCTCCCGTCCTTGCCTCACAGAGCCGCTTTCCGAGGGAAAAAAAGAGGAACGGTTTTGCTCCGTTCCCCGCTGCGCTTCCTTATACCGTTTTCGCAGGTCGTTTGCTTTTCGGGCAAGCTGCTTTCCCCGGTATAGCAGCTCGTCTCCAACGTTATCGGCTGCATCGTCGGCTACGCGCTCCACACGCTCCTCGGCGTATTGCTCTGGCTGTTCGCTCTGTGGTTGTTGCCGCTCCGCGGCCTCTTTTGCCTTATCGTTTGCCAAAGCAAGCGAACGCCGCATGAACTCCTTTGGAGCGCGGGTTTCGGAAGTCCTCAGGCGGGGAGCGCGGTCTGTTGACTTTGTTTTTATATCTTTCAATAGCTTTTACCCCCACAACTCTGTTTCCCCGGGCTTGGTGGTCATCCTCTTGTACAGCTCGGTGTTCTTCGGGAACCTGTTTACGAAAGGTACCAGCGCGTTGCCGATCTTCATCAAGCCGTGTCCCGCCTCGGCGTTGGTGATGTAGT
>OKVK01001113.1_pt1 | contig 14735 bp, 12 predicted proteins | sample 1604771 | NCBI WGS metagenome assembly OKVK01 (sample SAMN01760906, study PRJEB22395) | human gut metagenome | reverse complement strand
ATATATTGTGGAGGGACTTTTCTGGCCGCTGTTCACCGACTTTGTTCTTACTGACGACAGAATGGGAAACCGGCAGATCATCGACAAGACAATTGATACCATGCAGGACTTTTTTGCAGGGAACGGATACACAACGCTGGTGGATATGATCCCGACAGGCTCGGGGAATGAAGAACAGTGGAACCAGGAAAGGTATCTGCAAAGGCAGGCGGAAGGCACGCTCAAATTGAGAACAGGAGTCTGCCTCAGTCTGACCGCTGACAAAGAGGAATGGATCGAGAGAAAGAAAATTCTAAGCGGTGAGTATGTCTTTTTCTGTGGTCTCAAGGGGTTTGTGGACGGAGGATTCATAAACTCCACGGCATGGACGACACATCCGTATGAGACAGGTCTTAATAAAGGAAGATGCGGTGCACCGACGTGTGACCTGGAACTCTATCAGCGCAAAATCATCGAAGCTAACGAGCTGGGAATTCCGGTAAGAGTTCATGCGGAAGGGGACAAGGCTATTTCAGAAGCTTTGAGAATGTATGAGGTGTCTGACAGCCAGGTCATAAATCAGGTGGAACATTGCACCTCGATGCCGGACTATATCATGGATCAGATCAAAAAACTAGGCAGTTCCTGCGACTTCAGCAGAGAGCGTTTCACAATGGATGAGGGCTGTTCCAAAGCTGTAAAAGAGGTTTTTGTCAATCTGTATGAAAAGGGCTTGATTTACCGCGGAAACAAGATTATCAATTGGTGCCCGCACTGCATTACAGCCCTGTCCGACGCAGAGGTAGAGCATGAGGACCAGGCCGGTGCGTTCTGGCATATCAAATATCCGGTGAAGGACAGCGATGAGTTTGTGATAGTTGCAACGACGCGGCCGGAAACGATGTTTGGAGATACCGCGGTAGCAGTTCATCCGGATGATGAAAGATATACGAATCTGGTTGGCAAGATGCTGAAACTGCCGCTCACAGACCGCGAGATTCCGGTAGTTGCAGATCCGTACGTAGATAAAGAGTTTGGAACCGGATGCGTAAAGATTACGCCTGCCCATGACCCGAATGACTTTGAGGTAGGAAGACGCCACAATCTGCCAGAGATCAACATCATGAACGATGATGCGACCATTAACTGCCCGGACAGCAAATATGATGGTATGGACCGTTACGAGGCAAGAAAAGCAATGGTAGCGGATCTGGAAGCACAGGGACTGCTTGTAAAAGTAGAAGAGCATGTACACAATGTAGGTACTCATGACCGCTGTGGTACGACGGTAGAGCCGATGATCAAGCAGCAGTGGTTCGTAAAGATGGAAGAGATGGCAAAACCGGCTATCGAAGCGATCAAGAACGGTGACCTGACCTTCGTTCCGGAGCGTTTTGACAAGACGTATCTGCACTGGCTGGAGAACATCCGTGACTGGTGTATTTCCCGTCAGCTCTGGTGGGGACACAGAATCCCGGCATATTACTGTGATGAGTGCGGCGAGACCGTTGTTTCCAAGACAGCACCGACGGTATGCCCGAAATGTGGATGTACCCATCTGACCCAGGACCCGGATACTCTGGATACCTGGTTCTCTTCCGCACTGTGGCCGTTCTCAACTTTAGGCTGGCCGAAGAATACCGAGGAGCTTGATTATTTCTATCCGACCGACGTACTGGTAACCGGATATGATATCATTTTCTTCTGGGTAATCCGTATGGTATTCTCCGGTTATGAGCAGACTGGAAAATGCCCGTTCCACCATGTACTGATCCATGGACTGGTCAGAGATTCTCTGGGACGTAAGATGAGTAAATCTCTTGGAAATGGTATTGACCCGCTGGAGATTATTGATAAATACGGCGCTGACGCGCTGCGGCTGACCCTGGTAACCGGTAACGCACCGGGCAACGATATGCGTTTCTACATGGAGCGTGTAGAGGCCAGCAGAAACTTTGCAAACAAAGTATGGAATGCTTCCCGTTTCATTATGATGAATATGGAGAAAGCAGAGATTCCGGATGAGATTGATCTGAGCACGCTTACCGCAGCTGATAAATGGATCCTGTCCAAAGTCAACAGTCTGGCAAAAGAGATCACTGCCAATATGGATAACTTTGATCTGGGTATTGCCGTACAGAAGATCTACGACTTTATCTGGGAAGAATTCTGCGACTGGTACATCGAGATGGTAAAACCGCGTCTGTGGAATGACGAGGATGAGACCAAGGGCGCTGCTCTGTGGACCCTGAAAAATGTACTGATCAATGCACTGAAGATGCTGCATCCTTACATGCCGTTCATCACGGAGGAGATCTTCTGCAACCTGTCCGATGAGGAATCCATTATGATTTCCTCCTGGCCGGAGTACAAAGAAGAGTGGAACTTTGAAGCAGAAGAAAATGCGATTGAGACGATCAAGGAAGCAGTCCGTGGTATCCGTACCGTTCGTACCAGCATGAATGTACCGAACAGCAAGAAAGCAACCGTTTATGTGGTATCCGAGAATGCCAGGATTCGTGAGATCTTTGAACATGGCAAAGTCTTCTTTGCAGCACTTGGATTTGCAAGCGAAGTCATCGTACAGGCAGACAAGACCGGTATCGCAGATGATGCGGTATCTGCACTGCTTCCGGAGGCAGCTATTTACATGCCTCTGCAGGAGCTGGTAGATATCGAGAAAGAAAAAGAGCGTCTCCATAAAGAGGAAAAACGTCTGGAAGGCGAGCTTAACCGTGTCAATGGCATGCTGAACAATGAGAAATTTGTCAGCCGTGCACCGGAAGCAAAGATTCAGGAAGAGCGCGCAAAACTGGAGAAATACACACAGATGATGAGTCAGGTCAAAGAACGTCTGGCTCAGCTGGGAGAATAATATGACATACGAAGAAGCAGAGAGCTATATTAACAATACACCTAAATTTACAAAGAAAAATACATTGGAAAACACACGGATGGTTCTGGACGCCATGGATCATCCGGAGCGTAAGATGAAGTTGATTCATGTGGCAGGTTCCAATGGAAAAGGGTCCGTATGTGCATATCTGTCTTCTATCTTAAAAGCTGCGGGAAAAGAGGTGGGACTGTTCACCTCTCCGCATCTGGTAAAGATCAATGAGCGGTTCAAGATCAATGAGGAGGATGTATCCGACGAACTGTTCCTGGAAGCTTTTGAAGGAGTGATGGATCTGGTTCGTCAGCTTTTAAAAGAAAAGCCGGAGGAGTTTGCCCATCCTACCTTTTTTGAATTATTATTTCTTATGGGTATCTACATTTTTGACAAAGCCCATATGGAATATGTAGTGTTAGAGACCGGTCTTGGTGGACGCTTCGATGCCACCAATGTGATTGAAAAACCGCTGGTCAGCGTGATTACCTCCATCAGTCTGGAGCATACGGAATATCTTGGAGATACCTATGCAAAGATTGCAGGGGAAAAGGCAGGCATTATCAAAGAAGGCTGCCCGGTCGTCTATGACGGAACCAGGAAGGATGTGGAAGCAGCCATTCTTAAGAAGGCTTCCGAGATGCATGCGAAGGCTTATGCCATCCGTCCGGACATGTATAAAATTTTGATGAACACCCAGAAAACGATTGATTTTTCAATGGATACTGGGTATTATGAACCTATGAACGTGTCCATCGACACCGTTGCAGAGTACCAGGTGATGAATGCCTGTGAGGCTGTGACAGCGGCACTGGTGATGGATGAGGGACTGACAGAAACGGATATTCACAGCGGTATGAAGAATATGCGCTGGGAAGGACGTATGGAGCCGGTGCTTCCGGGCGTGATTCTGGATGGCGCGCACAATGATTCCGGAATTGAGGAATTTGTGAAAACAGCCAGACAGCTTGGAAAAGATACCAAAGTGACGTTGTTGTTTTCCTGCGTCAGTGACAAGGACTATGACGGCATGATCAGGACCATCTGTGAGGAGATTCCTTTTACGGAGGTCATTGTCACAGAGGTAGGTGCTTACCGTATGGTTCCGGCAGAGAAGCTTGGCAGTATTTTCCGGAAATATACAAAGCAGCCCGTCACGGAGATTTCTTCCGTGGAAGAGGCATTTGACGAAGCATATGCCCGCAAAGGAGACGGAATCCTGTTCTGTGTAGGTTCCCTGTATCTGGTGGGAAGTCTGAAAGAGATATTAAGGAGTCGAAAGAATGCTTGACTTTGAAGAAGAATTAAAGAAATTTCATCCGAGCCTGGAGATTGATCAGGTAGAGGAAAATGTGTATAGTAACAATCTGGCAGATGTGACAGATCTGATAGATGAGATGCTGAAGGAAATTAAGGATCGTCGATAGAAAAGGTGAATATATGAAATGTTTTAACTGTGGAGCGGACCTTAAGGATTCCGAGTACTGCAGCCAGTGCGGTGCCGATGTAAAGCTGTACAGCAGGATGCTGAAGCTTTCCAATGCATACTATAACGAAGGTCTGGAGAAGGCAAAGGTACGCGACCTGTCGGGAGCAGTACTGGCATTGCGCGAAAGTCTGAAGATTAATAAAAAGAATACCAACGCAAGAAACCTTCTGGGACTGGTTTATTATGAGATGGGAATGGCTGTGGAAGCCCTGACCCAGTGGATCATCAGCCGCAGTTTCCAGAGCAGCAAGAATATTGCAGATGAATATATAGAGTCTATTCAGAATAATCCGGCGCGGCTGGATACGGTAAATACCAGTTTGAGAAAATACAATCAGGCGCTGGTATATTGCCAGCAGGGAAGTTATGATCTGGCCATTATTCAGCTGAAAAAGGTGCTGTCGGTCAATGGCAAACTTCTGGACGCACATCTTCTTCTGGCTCTTCTCTATATGAAAGTGGAAAATTATGCGCGTGCCCGCAACGAGATTAAGAAAGTACTGGCAGTGGACTGTAATAATACACAGGCACTCCGGTATCTGAAAGAGCTGAACCAGGAGACCGATAAGGATCAGCCGAAGGAAGAAGAGAAGAATAAAGATTATATTGCTTATACAAGAGATAATGAGACGATCATCCAGCCGGTAGGGGTGAAGGACAATTCTGGATTCCATGCGATTCTGAATGTGGTGATCGGACTGGTGATTGGCGTGGCGGTGATGGGACTTCTCATCATGCCGGCTCTGCAGAGTAAGAAGAGCGGAGAACTCAATAAAGCAGTTGCTGAGTACAGTGATCAGGTGGATGCCAAGTCCGCAACGCTGGACAGCCTGAAGCAGGAGAATGAATCCCTGAAGCAGCAGGCAGAAGAGGCTACGAAGGCAGCCAGTGATGCAGCGGATAAGGTGAGCAGCTACGAAGAGCTTCTGAAAGCATATGCCTCCTATTCTGCCGGAGATTCTGCAGCAGCACTGCAGGAACTGGAAGCAATCAATCAGGATACCCTTTCTGATGATGCAAAGACCTTGTATAGTTCTGTTTTCAGTGAAGTGGGTGTTACGGCAGTAAACGATCTTTACAAAACAGGATATGCGGCATATGAGAAGGGAGATTATGATACGGCAATTGCCGATCTTGGAAAATGTTATGAACTGGATAATACCCAGGGAGATGCACTGTATTTCCTGGCAAGATCCTATCATAAATCCGGTGACACTGAGAATGCAAAAATTTATTACCAGAAAGTCATTGAAGAATTTCCGAACACAAGAAAAGCAACAGACGCAGAAGGTCTGATGAAAGGACTTTAGGAGAACTGCCCTGAAGAAAGGGACGTTGTAATGCACAGCATTACAGCGTCCTTTTTCTTTGGGAAAAATGAAGCATGCAGCAGAAAGGAGAACTATTTATGGAAATGCTGGAACAAAAAGAAGGAAGGCTGATCGTCCATCTCCCGGGAGAACTGGATCATCATCATACAGAAAATATCCGGGCAGCGGTGGATCATATGATCCGCACGACACTTGTCGGAGAAGTGGAATTTGATTTTTCAGAAACCTTATTTATGGACAGTGCCGGAATCGGACTGCTAATAGGCAGATATCAGATGATGCAGGCATTTCATGGGCGGATATTGATCAGCCATGTAAATGAGCAGATTAAAAGAATTCTGGAATTATCCGGTATAGAAAAATATATCCGGCTTGAGAAGGAGGAGACCAGATGAAAAACGAGATGACACTGGCATTTGACAGTATTTCAGAGAATGAAGCTTTTGCACGGGTGGCGGTATCCGCGTTTATCACGCAGCTGAATCCGACACTGGAGGAGGTAGCAGATATCAGAACAGCAGTGTCGGAGGCGGTGACCAATGCCATTATCCATGGATATCCGGATGAAGTCCGGACTGTGATTGTGCGTGCCAGACTTACGGATCAGCTGCTGGAACTTTGGGTGAGTGATGAGGGAATCGGAATTGCAAACGTACAGAAAGCAATGGAACCTTTGTATACAACCAGGCCGGAGCTGGAGCGATCCGGAATGGGTTTTATGTTTATGGAAGCATTTATGGATCAGATTCATGTGGAGTCTGCACCCGGCGTCGGGACGACGGTCTATATGAAAAAGCAGATCGGGCATCAGGATACATAACAGGAGGATTCATATCTTTATGGAAGACACGATGTTTCTGATAGAAAGATCGCACCATGGGGATAAGGAAGCCAGAGAAATACTGGTGCGGGAAAATACAGGACTGGTATGGAGTATTGTCCGGCGCTATATGGGGAGAGGCACGGACAGCGAGGATCTGTTTCAGATCGGAATTATGGGATTGATCAAGGCAATTGACAAATTTGATCTGTCCTACCAGGTGAAGTTTTCTACCTATGCGGTGCCGATGATCGCAGGGGAAATCCGCAGATTTTTGAGGGATGACGGTATTGTTAAGGTCAGCCGCACACTGAAAGAAAACAGTTGGAAGATCCGGAGGGAGTCAGATCTGTTCCGTCAGAGAAAAGGAAGGGAGCCGACTGTGAATGAACTGCAGGAGTGTACCGGGATGACGCCGGAGGAGATCGTACAGGCCATGGATTTTTCTGTGGAAGTGGATTCCATCGACCGTACTGTCCGTCAGAGTGATGGAAGTGAGATCAGCCTTCTGGACAGGCTGCAGGTAGAAAATACCAGGACCGAGGAACTTCTGAATCGGGTGATGCTTGAGCAGCTTCTGGCGGAATTGCCGGAGAAAGAGAGAAGGCTGATTATTATGAGATATTTGCAGGATCGTTCCCAGACAGAAGTGGCACGGATGATGGGAGTGTCCCAGGTACAGGTGAGCCGTCTGGAAAAGAAGATTCTGAAACAGATGAGGGAGAGACTGACCGGGGAATAAATCCGGTCAAAATAGCACATACTTGTGGAAAACGAAAGGCGGTGCAGGTATGAGTGAGATTCTGTATATGAAAATAGAACGGAACAGCCGGGTAACACATGCAGATGTGAGACTTGGAGACGTGGCAGGGCTGGAGTGCGTGAACCGTTCTGTCACGGCCAGACTGAATGCAATGAGAATTCTCCGGTTCCGGGAGCAGGAAGTGAAGCGGTATGTCATATCTGTCATGAAGGTGATCGAGATGATTCATGAACTGTATCCGCAACTGGAAATACAGAACCTGGGAGAATCAGAATTCATTGTGGAATACGATATTTCGGTGCAGAAATCGGAAATTCTGGAAATCGTAAAAGTGGCAGTACTGTGTGTATTGATATTCATCGGTTCCGCATTCTCTATTATGGTATTTAACAATGATGTGGGGGTTGATGATGTCTTTGCCAGGACCTATGAGCTCCTGACTGGACAGCCATCCAGTGGATATACAGTGATGGAACTGATGTATTCGGTGGGGATTGCCGTTGGCGTAATCGTTTTTTACAATCATTTTGGAAAAAAAAGATTTACGGATGATCCGACACCGATAGAAGTGCAGATGCGTCTGTATGAGGACGATGTGAATACCGCGCTGGCCGCGGAAAGCAGCCGGAGGAATAAAACCATTGATGTGGATTAGGATGATTTTTCTGCCCGGGATGGTTGGTCTTGCCAGCGGTCTTGCAGTGGCAGGTGGCATGTTCGCGCTTCTGATTGCGCTGGGAGTAATTGCAAGATTTGCAGGAAAGACCAATACGGCATCCTGGGTACTTTATTATGAGGATGCCGCCGCATTGGGCGGCATTTTCGGAAATCTGTTCAGTCTGTATCAGTTCCGTATCCCGGTTGGAATTACCGGAGCTGCATTATTTGGGTTGTTTTCAGGAATATTTACCGGTACCTGGGCCATGGCTCTCACAGAGATTGTAGATGCTGTTCCAGTCTTCACCAGACGGATCCATCTGAAAGAAGGAATTCCATGGCTCATTCTTGCCATGGCTCTGGGACGGAGTCTGGGAGCATGGCTGCATGCCCGTTTCGGTTATTGAACATCCGGTTCCGGGTGAAACTCAGCCCACTTGTCGTACCAGGCAAGGCAGGCGGCGGTATACTGTTCATTCAGACGGTCCAGGGTTTCCTGCCAGAGAGAGGCTGAAGCAGGATCCGTCCAGGAAAGATATTCATCGTATGTATTCCAGTGTTGTGTCAGTGCTTCCTGCACCTGTTCCACAGGTTCAAAGGACAGTCGGAGCTGCCAGTCTTCATAAGCACGCTCAGTATCCTGCTCACGCAGACGGTGACGCTCCGGAAGAGGTACGCTCTGAAGACCGCTTATGAGGGCCTGCTCTTCCGCACGGATACAGGCGGCGGGATCGGCGGCCGCTGCTCTGGCTTTCCGTTCCAGATAATGCTCATAGCCGAAGGGATAGTAAAGTACGGAATGGTCATCAAAGATCAGCAGAGATTCGGCTACCTGACGGATAAAATACCGGTCATGGGATACGAAGAGCAGGGTGCCGGTATAGGCCTGAAATGCGGATTCCAGGGTTTCTCTGGCGGGAATGTCCATGTGGTTGGTCGGCTCATCCAGCAGAAAAAAATTCGGCCTGCTCTGGAAAAGCTCGGCCAGTACCAGACGGGATTTTTCACCGCCGGACAGGGAAGAGACTTTTTTGGAAGCTGCTTTTCCGGAGAAAAGGAATGCCCCGAGAATCTGCCGGACATCCTTCTCTGTAAGAGACGGAAACAGTTCATGGAAATGTTCCGCCACGGTGAGATCGGAAGAAAGAGCAGCGGTCTGCTGGTCAAAATATCCGATCAGGACATTGAGCCCCAGGCTGCAGGTACCTTTTACCGGCGGCAGCAGTCCGGCGGCCGTTTTCAGAAAAGTAGACTTTCCGGCACCGTTGGGACCGATGATACCGATCTTCTGTCCGCGTCGAATTCGCAGGGATAATTCCAGCAAAGCCCTGTCATAACCGATCTGCAAATGTTCTGCTTCCAGTACCCATTTGGCACTGCGGATTTCCGGGTCAATGGAACCGGTGAAAATATGTGCGTCATCTTCGACAGGTTTTTCCACCTTCGGCATCCGCTCCAGAATTTTTTTCCGGGAGCGTGCAAAGGCGGCTTTTTTCGGTTTATGTTTGAAGCGTTCGATGAGTTCTTCCAGACGTTCGATTTCTTCCTGCTGCTGTTTCCATGCTTTGGCCTGAAGGGAGTGTTCTTTTTGTTTCTGCGCCTTAAAAGAGGAGTAATTTCCAACATAGCGGTGCAGTTTCCGGTTTTGAAATTCCCAGACGGTATCTGCCGTGCGGTCCAGGAAAAAGCGGTCATGGGATACCATAACGACAGCTTCCGGATAACTGCGCAGATAATCTTCCAGCCATTCAACGGTCTCTACATCCAGATGGTTGGTCGGTTCATCCAGCAGCAGGAGATCCGGTTTCAGCAGAAGCAGACGGATCATTGCGATTTTAGTCTGTTCGCCTCCGGAAAACTGTTCAAGCCGCTTCTTTTTATCTTCCTTTGTAAAACCAAAGCCGGTAAAGACCCGGTCGTATTCCTGCTCCCATGCGAAACGCTCCCGGTCCCATTTATCCGGACAGGGACAGCATTTCAGAAGTTCTTTTTCCACCGTGACGGACAGATCGGAAAATGCCTGCTGGGACAAAAAACCGGTGGTTGTTTTTCTGGAAGTATAGATTTCCGGGGAAATACTTTTATCGTCCCGGTCAAGTGCCAGTTCACCGGCAAGAAGTCGAAGCAGGGTAGTCTTACCGCATCCGTTTCTGCCGATGACGGCAATTTTTTCGTTTCCGCGGATTTCAAAATGAAAATGGGACAGAACCGTCTGACCGCCGATGCTTAAGGTTCCGTCCTGAATTTGTAACAGCATAATGTCTCCTGTATGAAAGTGTCTGTGGGTACTGTAGTTCTCTTACGTAAATATAGCAGAAAGAGGGCAGCGTTACAAGAATAACCAGAAGATCAGTCCCAGAATCCAGGAGGTGACAACACCGTAAAGAATAACGGGACCGGCGATGGTGAAGATCTTAGAACCGATTCCGAAGACCTGTCCTTCCTTCTTGTATTCGATGGCGGCTGAGGCGACGCCGTTGGCAAACCCGGTGATGGGAACGAGAGCGCCGGCTCCGCCCCATTTAGCAATGGAGGGGTAGAGGTTAAAGCCGGTCAGAAGGACGCTTAAGAGAACGAGAAGAATGGAACACCAGGTTCCGGCAGCCTCCTCTTCAAGCCCCATGGACAGACCGGTGTTGATAAGAAACTGTCCCAGTACACAGATGAGTCCCCCAGTGAGAAATGCTTTTCCCATTTCCAGCGGCAGGCTGTGGGTGGGCGTAACTTCCTTGACATATTTCTGATACTTCTGTTTCTGTTCTTTATTGAGACTGTTCATTGAAAATCTCCTTTCAACAATGTTCCAGCACGATGCCATGGGCAATGCCGGGGATGGAATGACCTTCATTGAAGCTGACCTTGGATAAAAGAGCTCCGGTCGGGAGAAAGAGCACCCGTTTCCATTCGCCGCGTCTGAGCTTTGGCAGAATATAGGATGCCAGCACAGAAGCGGAACAGCCGCAGCCGGAGCCGCCTGCGTGAGTATCCTGGGTATTCGGGTCATAGATCAGGATGCCGCAGTCTTCGTGACGGTCACCAGGTTCAATATTCTGTTCCCGCAGGAGATCCTTTAAAATAGTCTGTCCGACGCTGCCCAGATCACCGGTAATGATCCGGTCATAATCTTCGACGGTTCTGCCTGTATCATGGAGATGCCGGGCAATTGTATCAGCTGCTGCAGGTGCCATGGCGGCACCCATATGCATGGAATCTTTCACCCCATAATCCACGATTTTTCCGGTGGTGATTCCGGTGATGCAGACAGATGAAGGGGAAGAGGACAGGAAGTCTTCGGAGGCAAGGAGAAAGGCTCCCGCGCCGGTAACCGTCCAGGTAGTTGACAGGGGACGCTGTCCGGCATATTCCAGGGGAAATCGAAATTCCTTTTCCGCACTGGCAAAATGACTGGAAGTCAGTGCCATCACACATCCGGCATAACCGGCACTGATACACATGGCAGCCAGGGAGAGACTTTCACCGCAGGTGGAACAGGCACCGTAGAGTCCGAACAGAGGAATCTGCAGTTCCATGATGCCGTAAGAGGTGGCGATGCCCTGGGCCAGAAGATCACCGGCAAAAAGATAGCGGACTTCTTCTTCTGTGAGACCCGTTTTTTCCAGTACTTTTCGTGCGGTCCGAAGCTGTAGCTCGCTTTCTGCCTCCTCCCATGTGTTTTTGCCGAATTTTGGATCTTCCTCGATACAGTCGAAGAGATGTCCGAGCGGTCCGTCACTTTCTTTGCTTCCGACAATGGAAGCTGCCCCGATGATACGGGGAGGACGGTCAAAGAGCAGAGTTGCTTTTCCGGTAATCTGTGCCATATAAGAACCTTCCTTTCTAATATTTATCTATAGTTTGTGTAAATTTTCAAAAAATAGTGCACAAAATGAAAAAAATGTGGTATGCTGATTACAGTTTTGGGCAAATGAGAGAGGAGAATATATGAGAAAAAAGTCGCATATTGCACTGGCAGGTTTTCTGGTACGGGGAATGGACAATGAGGTACTGAACCACAGATGGAAATCTTTCTATTTTGGGAATGTGCTCCCGGATTGTAAATGGTCATTCGTGACTATGCGCCATGAGTATGATGGAACTTTTGAGATGACAGCAGCGCTTTTGAAGTCACTGGCAGAGGAGAGTGGTTACTGGTCCATGGATACGGCATCCTTTGTGACTGATCTGGGGCAGGTATTCCATTTTCTGGCAGATTATTTTACGTATCCTCACAATGCCCATTATCCGGGGAATATCAAAGATCACTGCACTTATGAAAATCAGCTGAAACATGGATTGAGGGCATATATCCGCAGCGGACACGCCGTGTTCGCAGGAGGGTGCCACAGACGGCTGAATTCCGTGGATGACATTTTGGACTATATCCGCGAGATGCATGACGAATATATGAGACAGCCGGGAAGTGTGGAGAATGACTGCAAATATATTACGACAGTCTGCTCCAATGTACTGGTTTCTCTTCCGCAGTTTGCAGGTGTGGCAGCGATGGCATACGCAGGCTGATTGAAAGACCGCATTGCAGGCGGAGAACTTTTGCAGAATGTAAATGTCCTCCTGTCGGCTGCGGTCTTTTTTTATCAGAAAGCAAAAGGAGAAAAAAGATGGCGTTACAGTTGATTCTGGGAAATTCGGGAGCAGGAAAATCCCATTATCTGTTTGAAAAGATCATCGCGGAGTCCATGGAATATCCTAACCGACAGTTTCTGGTGATCGTTCCGGAGCAGTTTACCATGCAGACTCAGAAGGATCTGGTAATGATGCATCCGCGGCATGGCATCATGAATATTGATGTCTTAAGTTTTGACCGTCTGGCGCACCGTGTATTTGAAGAGACAGGTGGGGAATATCGGAAAATTCTGGAAGATACCGGAAAAAATCTGATTTTGCGAAGACTTGCAGAGGAGAAGAAGGGGGAGCTTACACTTCTGGGCGGAAACTTACGGAAGCTTGGTTATATTTCCGAGGTAAAATCCCTGCTTTCCGAATTTGTGCAGTACCGGATTACACCGGAGGATCTGACACAGATGATGGAGCGCAATCAGGATAATCCGCAGCTTTATTATAAGCTGAAGGATATGAAAGTCATCTATGAGAGTTTTCAGGAATATTTAAAAGAAGAGTATCTGACATCGGAACAGCTTCTGGATGTGCTGGAACAGACAGTGGAACAGTCTGCCTCTGTCCGGGGCAGTGTGATTGTACTGGATGGATATACTGGTTTTACCCCGGTACAGATGAAACTTCTGGGACGGCTTATGAACCTGGCAGAGGAGGTATACATCACACTGACCATGGACAGCAGGGAGTCTGTCCGGGCACATGAGGCGGAGCATCAGCTTTTCTATCTGACGAAAAAGACGATACGGGATCTTTTCCAGACGGCAGAGGATACGAAGACCAGCATCAGAAAAACGGTAGTGCTGGATGGAGAAACGGCATGGAGATTCCGTGAAGCGCCGGCCCTGTCGTTTCTGGAACAGAAGATTTTCCGGCATGAACATTATTTCTGGGGGGATTCTACGGATGCAGTATGTCTCTATGCTGCAGGTACGCCGCGGTCGGAGGCGGACCATATCGGTCGGGAGATCTTAAAGCTGGTTCGGGATGAAGGATTCCGGTATCGGGATATCGCGGTAGTTACCGGTAATCCGGAAGTGTATGCGCCGCTGATGGAGGAGACATTTGCCAGACTTTCCATTCCCGGATTTACGGATCAGAAGCGGGATGTGCTGAAAAACCCCTTTGTGGAATTCTTAAGGGCACTGCTGTCGGCGGTACAGGAAGATTTTTCCTATGAATCCATGTTCCGGTTTCTGCGGAGCGGAATGACGCAGATGACATCGGAAGAGACCGATCAGCTGGAAAATTACGTGCTGGCACGGGGTATCCGGGGAATATCCGGCTGGAAGAAAGAGTGGAAGTACCCGTTAAAAGGCATGCAGGAGGAAGAACTGGATGCTTTAAACGAACTGCGGCAGAAAGCTATCTGCGGCCTGCAGACACTGAGGGATTGTCTGAAGAAAAAAGACGGGGATGCAGTGTCCATGACCAGAGGGGTCTATGATTATCTGGTGGGGCTTGGAATTCAGGAAAAACTGAAAGGGTATGAACTTCGGTTTGAGAAGGAAGGAAGTTTTAGTCTGGCAAAGGAATACAGCCAGATCTACGGCATGGTCATGGAACTTTTTGACAAGCTGGTGCAGCTTCTTGGTCCATGCCGGATGGATCTTGCAGAATATGCGGAACTTCTGGATGCCGGATTTTCGGAGATGAAGGTCGGACTGATTCCGGCCGGAACTGACCAGGTGGTGGTCGGAGATATGGAGCGAAGCCGCCTGAAAGATGTAAAGGTACTGTTCTTTGCAGGAGTCAACGAGGGCAGTGTACCGAGGGAGAAGAGCCGGGGAGGTCTGCTCTCCGAGATGGACCGTGAGCGTCTGGCGGAACAGGAGGTGGAGCTTGCTCCTACATCCAGACAGGAGACATGTATTCAGAAATTTTATATGTATCTTAATCTTACCAAACCATCACAGCGGCTGATTCTGTCCTGGAGCCTGGCAGATGCGGATGGAAAATCACTCCGGCCTTCCTGGCTGATTGCTTCCATAAAAGAACTGTTCCCGAAAGTAGATATCCGGACAGAAGCGGACAGAACGCTTACCGGACTCCTGGCGCTGCCGGAAGGAAGCCTTACGGAGCTGACAGAGGCGGTGCAGGCGGCGCGGGAACAGAAAGAAACCAGGCTTCAGCAGGCACTGATCCGCTGGTATGCAGAACACAAAGAGTGGCAG
>OKVK01001109.1_pt1 | contig 14811 bp, 9 predicted proteins | sample 1604771 | NCBI WGS metagenome assembly OKVK01 (sample SAMN01760906, study PRJEB22395) | human gut metagenome | reverse complement strand
GCGAGCGCATATCAGCTGTTATGCAAGCGCACAACAGCTGTTGTGCGGCTGGAGATATTAACTTCTCCGAAAACAGATATTAATCTTTCCGGCAACTTCTCCTATATGTTCCGACAACTTCCATTGCTCTTTCCGATTGGTATTGAACATTAAAAGCAAGATCAATCCATATCATTAAAGATTCTAAGAAGCATGATAGAGAACTATCAATCGGATGATCAGATTCTAGAAAAATCGCCCTGAAAGGTGAAGCATTATTTATGCTTGTTCCTTTTAGGGCGATTCAAGTATGATTGTATCTTTAGCCTATATTACAAGATCTTGTGATACAAGGCGATGATATCCTCCTTAGAAACCTCGCGAGGGTTACCTGGAGTACATACATCGGTGAATGCCTGCTCGGCAAGGGCAGGGATGTCTGCCTCTGTGATACCCAACTCGCTGAGATGCTGTGGAATACCGACCAACTTAGACAACTCCTCGATAGCATTGCATGCTGCCTCTGCTGCCTCCTGGTCGGTCATACCATCCTTGTAAACACCTACCACCTTGGCTATCTGTACATACTTAGGAACACTTACCTCCATATTGAAACGCATCACGGTAGGAAGCAGGATGGCACAAGCTACTCCGTGAGGAACATCATGAAGGGCACTCATAGGGTGAGCCATACCATGGTCAACGCCCAAACCTACATTAGAGAATGCCATACCGGCAATATACTGAGCTACAGCCATACCGTTGCGACCCTCTGGATTGGTAGGATCATTCACAGCGATAGGCAGGTACTTATGAATCATCTCGATAGCCTTGAGCTCGAACATATCACTCATCTCCCAAGCAGCCTTGGTAATCAAGCCCTCGATAGCGTGAGTCATCGCATCCATACCGGTAGCAGCGGTGAGACCCTTTGGCAAAGAGTACATCAGCTCTGCATCTACGATAGCAACGGCAGGAATATCGTTAGGATCCACGCATACCATCTTCTGCTGGCGCTTCTCGTCGATAATCACATAGTTGATGGTTGTCTCTGCTGCGGTACCAGCTGTAGTAGGAAGAGCTACGATAGGCAAGCACTTGTTCTTGGTAGGAGCAACTCCCTCCAGAGAAACGATGTCGGCAAACTCTGGGTTAGTAACAACCACGCCGATACCCTTTGCGGTATCCATAGAACTGCCACCACCGATAGCGATGATGAAGTCTGCCTCTGCCTTCTTGCAAGCCTCAATACCTGCAGTAACATTAGAAACAGTTGGGTTTGGCTTTACGTCATCAAACACCTCGTAAGCGATGTTAGCCTCGTCCAATACGTCGAGTACCATCTTGGCAACGCCAAATTTCATCAAGCCCTTGTCTGTTACAACCAAAGCTTTTTTCCAACCACGACTAGCGATTACTGTAGGAAGCTCCTTGCGGGCACCTGGACCGAAATAAGAAACTTCATTAAGAATGAATCTGTTTACCATAAATGTCTTTGTTTAAGATTGAATTTATTAATTAATAATATATTTAGTCTATCTATATTGCCATTAGATTGTTTATATGCGACAAAGATACAGCTTTTCTGTGATTCCGCCAAGCTTTTCGTGCAAAAAATCATCGGGTAGGGCAAAGATTAAAGGCTTATCTCAAAAAATCGGGTATTTTCTCGCTTTTTCTCTTCTACTATTTTGCTCTTTCAAAATAAAAGCGTAACTTTGCAAAGAATATAATTAGAAACAATAACATCAACTTATGAAGAAAACTTATTTATTACTTTTAACCGGACTCATTTGCTCTTCAGCATGGGCAGATGGTACTTTAGGAGGCTACTTCTACAATCAGCAGGCTGCGCCTACGGGATGGGAGTGGCAAAGTCCTGATTCCGTAGCTGTCAACAAGCAGCAGCCGCATGCCTGGTTCTTCTCGTTCCGCAATATCGAAGAGGCGAGAAAGGTTTTACCAGAGAACAGTTCTTACTGGAAATCTCTCGATGGATTATGGAAGTTCCATTGGGCTCCAAATCCTGATGAGCGTCCTAAGGATTTCTACCGTACAGACTATGATGTCTCTCAGTGGGACGATATCAAGGTGCCTATGAACTGGAATTTGGCTGGACTGCAGAAAGATGGAAACAACAAGTATGGAGATCCGCTCTATTCTAACCAGCGTGTCATCTTCCAGCACTCCTGGCAGCCGATGAACGACTGGAAGGGTGGAGTGATGCGTACACCTCCTACCGACTGGATGACCTATCGCAACCGCAATGAGGTGGGTTCTTATCGCAGAACCTTCTCCGTACCTGCAGATTGGAAGGGACAGCAGATCTATCTTAACTTCGATGGTGTAGATTCATTCTTCTACCTATATATAAATGGTAAGTATGTGGGATTCTCCAAGAACTCACGCAACCTGGCTGAATTCGACATTACACCTTATCTTAATAAGGAGGGTGAGGAGAATACGGTAGCAGTAGAGGTTTATCGCCATTCAGACGGTTCTTTCCTGGAGAGTCAGGATATGTTCCGCTTGCCTGGTATCTTCCGCACCGTGGCTTTGGTTGCCAAACCACAGGTTCAGGTAAGAGATATCAGGGCTATTCCTGACTTGGATGAAACCTACAGCCATGCCACCTTGCATATCTCTGCCCAGTTGCAGAACCTTTCCAAGAAGGCCATCAAGGGTTATACCTTGCAGTATTCACTCTATGCCAACCGTCTCTATTCCGACGACAATGATCTGATGGAAGGCATTACAGCTTCTACTCCTCTCGTAGGAAAACTGAATTCCAAGGGCGAGATTGTTCTGGAAACTACGCTCGATGCTGCCAACAAGGTGAAGCTCTGGAGTGCAGAAGCTCCTTACCGTTATACATTGGTAGGAGAATTGAAGGATGCCAAGGGCAGAACGGTTCAGACCTTCTCTACCATCGTTGGCTTCAGAAAAGTGGAAATCAAGGAGACTCCTGCCGAGAAGGATGAGTTCGGATTGGCTGGAAGATATTACTATCTCAACGGACAGCCTATCAAGCTGAAGGGTGTCAACCGTCATGAGAACAATACACTGTTAGGTCATACTGCTACCCGCGAGCAGATGGAGAACGAAATCTTCCTGATGAAGCGTGGCAATATCAACCATGTGCGCAACTGCCACTATCCTGATGCACCTTACTGGTATTATCTCTGCGATAAGTATGGTATCTATCTGGAAGATGAAGCTAACCTTGAGAGCCATGAGTACTACTATGGCAAGCAGAGTCTTTCTCATGTACCTGAGTTCCGCAACGCTCATATCGCCAGAAACATGGAGATGGTACACGCTACCGTGAATCATCCTTCTGTAGTAATCTGGAGTTTGGGTAACGAGGCTGGTCCTGGCAAGACTTTCGTAGATTGCTATAATGCCATCAAGGCTTATGATACCAGCCGCCCAGTTCAGTATGAGCGCAACAATGATATCGTGGATATGGGTTCTAACCAGTATCCTTCCATCGCCTGGGTTCAGGGAGCCGTACAGGGCAAGTACAAGCTGAAGTATCCGTTCCACATCTCTGAGTATGCTCACTCTATGGGTAATGCCTGCGGCAACCTGATAGATTACTGGGATGCCATCGAGAGTACCAACTTCTTCATGGGTGGAGCTATCTGGGACTGGGTTGACCAGGCTCTTAACAAGCAGGACCCTGTAACCGGACAGACCTACTGGGCATACGGTGGTGACTTCGGTAAGGACAACAAGCCAAACGATGGTATGTTCTGTATGAATGGTATCCTTCGCCCAGACTTCTCACCTAAGGCTCAGTACTATGAGGTAAAGAAGGTTTATCAGAATGTAGGCGTGAAGGCTGTAGATATGAAGCAGGGCCAGATTGAAATCTTCAACAAGAACTACTTCGAGCCTCTCAGGAATTACCAGATCGTATGGTCTCTCTATAAGGATGGCGTCTGCATTTCAAAGAATCAGCCATTGCAGGGTGCCAAGAATATTGTGGGGCCTCGCGAGAAGGGCTTCTATACCTTGCCATACGATTATGCAAGCCTCGATCCAAAGAGCGAGTACTTCGTAACAGTCCAGTTCCTTCTGGGTAAGGATATGCCGTGGGCTGCCAAGGGGTATCCTCAGATGGAAGAGCAGTTGAGAGTGAAGGGCGCTGATGTTGCTGCTCCTTCTATCGCTACTGTTGCCAAGAACGGTAAGGCGATGAAGCTTTCGGTAGATAAGGCGGCTAAGCGTGCCAATATCAATGGTGGCAACTTCCAGGTGGCATTCGACCTGAATACCGGTGCTATCTATAGCCTGAAGTATGGCAGCCAGGATATCATCAAGGATGGCAATGGTCCTAAGCTCGATGCATATCGTGCTCCTACAGACAACGATGCCGGTATCGGATACCACAATGCATGGTTCAAGAATGGTCTGTACGACCTGCAGCATGTAGTGAAGAACTGGAACTATACTGCCAAGAAGGATGGTACTTACCAGCTCGACTTTACTGTAGAGAGTCAGGGTAAGGAGGGATGCGATGTGAATTACAGCAACCGCGACCGTGACCCAGAGTCTTGCTATAACTTCGAAAAAAACAAGCATGCCTTGACTGATGCTGACCTGAAGTTCACTTCACGCCAGATCTATACTATCTATAAGGATGGTTCTATCGAGATGCAGAGTGCCATCGGTGCTAATCGTTCTAAGGTCATCTTGCCTCGCATCGGCTATTCCATGGTATTGCCAAGCGAGTTGAACCAGTATGATTATTATGGACGCGGACCTGTCAACAACTACAACGACCGCAAGACCAGCCAGTTTATCGGTTGGTACCACAGTCCGGTAGCAGAGCAGGGCATCATGCTTCCTAAGCCACAGGCACAGGGCAACCGAGAGGAGGTTCGCTGGTGTGCCGTTACCAACGACAGCCAGCAGGGTGTAGTATTCATCTCAGACAGTACTATGTCTGCCTCAGCATTGCCTTGGAGTCAGCAGGAGTTGACTTTGGCAGCACATCCATATCAGTTGCCAAAGAGCAGCGGTACTCACTTGCACCTCGATGCAAAGGTTACAGGATTGGGCGGTGCCAGCTGTGGACAGGGTGGTCCTTTGACACCAGATCAGGTACGCAGTACTCCTACCACATTCGGATTCATCATCCGTCCTGCGGTGAAGTCAGAGCTTGGAAATATCGTGAAGGTTTCAGCTACCGGTCGTGAGATGGTGAAGGAAATGATGAAGAAGATGCAGCAGAATCAGCAGACATCCAGTCTTCAGATAGCCTTTGCTTCCAGTCAGGAGCCTGATGAGGGTGATGCTGCCTACTTGGTAGATGGCGATCCTTCTACATTCTGGCATACGATGTATTCCATTACATTGGCTAAGTATCCTCACTGGGTTGACTTCGATGCTGGCAAGCAGAAGGTCATCAAGGGCTTTACTTATCTGGCACGCCAGGATGGTTCTCTGAATGGTTGCATCAAGGATTATGAAATCTACGTCAGCAACGACAACAAGACTTGGGGTGAGCCAATCCTGAAGGGGCATTTTGAGAAGACAGCCAAGCTGCAGAAGGTGATGTTGAACAAGCCTGTCAAGGCTCGCTACTTCCGTCTGCGTGCATTGAATGAGCAGAATGGTCAGGATTATGCTTCGGGTTCAGAGTTTACACTGATAACAGAATAAATAATAGTATATTAAAAAAGGCTGGTGCACATAGCATCGGCCTTTTTATTTTAAATATGTAATGCTTTTTATTTACCCCGATGTATATATAAACAAAAAGTGGATTAACCTTTCGATTAATCCACTTTTGTGATTCCGTTGGGGTTCGAACCCAAGACCCACAGCTTAGAAGGCTGTTGCTCTAATCCAACTGAGCTACGGAACCAACACTGCCATTTTTCATTAGCGTGTGCAAAGGTAATACTTTTTTGTGAATCCACCAAATATTTTGGGATATTTTTTTCTTTTATTTCAATATTACGCAAATTCTACGTAAATTCTTTATAGCAAGAGCATCTTCTTCGATTATTTTTAAAGCTTTTGCCCTTACAGGGCGCAGAGCAGATGCAACAAAAAGCCCAGGGTGTTACCCTGGGCTATGAGCTTTTGCCCTTTCAGGGCGTTTGAAAGTGCAATTATTACCACCTTCAATTTTGTTATTTCAATTAATCCGGTTATTTCAATTAATCTGATTATTTCAGTTTCTTGAGATAACCCTCAGCACGGGTATCTCCCAGTTCCTTTGCTTTTTCCAGGTTCTTGCGGGCCTCTTCCTTCTGCTTGTTCTCCATCTGGAGCAAACCGAGGAGGAGATAGCCATCGGCATATTCTGGAGCAATCTCTATGCAATGCTTGGCTGCACTGATGCCTTCTGCATATCGCTTCACACGTAAGTCAAGACTAGCCCATTCTGCAAAATAAGTAGGCTCGTTTGGAGCGAGGTAGCAGGTACGGGCAATATCTATCAGCGCTGGCTGCCACATGCGCAACTTGGTCTCAGCCTTGTATCTGGCATAGAAAAATGCAGGATTAACAGGACGGACAATCGAATCATACATATTGTAGTCGGCTATAGCACTGCGATACTCTCCCTGTTCTGCCTGGAAATCACCACGAGCCAGATAGTAAGGACCAGCCATGGTGCCCGAGTTCTTAGCCTCATTGACTGCACTGTCCAGCAAGACCTTGATCTCTGTAGCTGGAGCCTTGAGCTGAATCTTAGCCTGAGCTGCCTCCAGGAAGATTTCCGGGTTCTTGACCGAAGTCTTGGTCAGGGCGATGAACATATCGTATGCCTTCTGGTAATTACCCTTGGTAAAGATGATGCGTGCCTCCTGATGCTGATATATAGGATTGGCATTGATGGCGTATGCCTTCTGTGCTTCCTCTATCGCCTTGTCGTAGGTCCAGGCTGTATAGGCTGAATCACCCTTATAGATCAGTTTCTGATAGATGACATCAGAATAATTGGAGTGGGCTTCATCCTTGGCTGAAGATTTCTTGATTCCATCTTCCATACATTTGGCTGCCTCGGCAAACTCGTTCTTATCTACAAGAATAGTTGCTTTTTCCTTATAGCCGAATGCTGAAGCAGGGAACTTTGCCATAAACTCATCTGCATACTTGTCATAGATGTCGCGGGTCACCTGAGACTTATTGAGCGTCATCATCGTAATCGCCTCCTGTTCGGTATCAGGAAGAGCAGTACGGATGCCTGTTTGGCGAAGGGCTGCATCCAGTGTAGAAAGACCCGTCACCTTCAACTCCTTGGCATAGTTGGCATCAATGGCAGTTACCTGACCGTTGCTATGCATGATACCAATCACCTGTCCGCTTTTGTTGACGAATGGGCAACCCACTGCATTGTCCGGTACGGTGTTGGAGAAGATGTAGTAATTGTAAGTTTCCTTAAACTTCTCAACGCTTGCGATATCCTCCTGCTGGAAAGGTGACTTCTTGATAGAATAAGGAACGAGCCAAACCTTGCTGCCCGCAGGTGATTCTGCCGTAGCAATGTTGGCAGCCGTGGTATTACCCAGTACCCTGAACTTAGCCACATCGTAAAGTTCATCGGCTCCGAGGATGGCATCCACGTCCATCGACTTTCCGCTGACATCCACGATGGTAGCCTTTACAGCACCGATAAACGGTTTGAAGGTACCGATAGCCGTTCCCTTGTTATCAATAAATACACCTTGTGTAGAAGAGATGATGTTACCATCCTTGTTGAAGGTGGTGAGTGTAAATACGCTCTTGGCGGCTTTCTGTACAGAGCCTGGCTGAGCGAAGAGGGATGATGCACCCAGCATCAGTCCCATCAGTATCATATTTATTCTTTTCATATTCTCAATAATTCTTTGGCATTGGCAAGAGCTGCCTGCGTGATGTCACTGCCACTGAGCATCTGGGCAATTTCCTCAATGCGCTCCTGGTTGTTGAGTTCTTTCATGTGCGAGATGGTTCCGTTCTCGGTTTCCTCCTTCAATACCTTGTAATGATGGCTACCCTTGGCAGCAATCTGTGGCAGATGAGTGATGGAGAGTACCTGTCGGTTCTGGAGTCCCATCTCTTCCATGATATCTGCCATCTTTTCTGCTATCTTACCGCTTACACCGGTATCAATCTCATCAAAGATGATAGTTGGCAACTTCACGGCTCCACTGATCATTGCCTTCAGCGAGAGCATCACACGGGCAATCTCACCACCCGAAGCAACCTGACTGACAGGCTGTAGCTGGGTACTCTTGTTGGCACTGAAGAGGAAGCTGACCTTATCGGCACCATTTCCTGACAGTGGCTTTTCTGCGAAGGCAATCTCGAATCTCACATTCGGAATGCCCAGCGGGATGAGTCTGCCCTTCATCTCTTTTTCGATGGCCTTTGCTGATTTCTGACGGATGGAAGTGAGTAGGGTAGCTTGCTTTTCAGCCTTGGCAAGGAGAGCAGCAACTTCTTTTTCCTTCTCTTCGATGTCTTCATCGCCATTATCGATATGTGCAAGCTGTTCTGCGATGCGGTCACGGGTAGCAATGAGTTCAGTCACCGTTTCCACATGGAACTTCTGCTGTAGGGTGTAGAGTTTGTCCAGACGGGTATTGATGGCATCCAATCGGTTAGGATCGAATTCCACGTGATCTACACTACTGCTGATTTCCTGCGCGATGTCCTTCAGTTCGATATAGCTGCTCTGCATTCTGCCAGCCACATCAGCCATGCTTGGATAGACATCACATATATTTTCCAGTTGATGAGTGGCGTTCTTCAGTTTGTCAAGTATGCTGTCGTTTTCTCCTGAAAGCGCACTGTCTGCCTCGTAGAGAGCGGTCTTGATGTCCTCCGAATGGCTCAGGGTCTCTGCTTCCTGCTCCAGCTGTTCCAATTCGCCTTCCTGTAGATTTGCATCCTCCAGCTCTTTATGCTGGAAGCGCATAAACTCCTCGTTCTCACGGTTCTTGGCAATCTCGGCTTTCAGTTCTTCCAGAAGTTCCTTGGCTTTGCGATAGGCATAATACTCCTTTTGGTAAACCTTGAGCTGGTCGGCATCCTGAGCGATGATATCCACCACATTCAACTGGAAGTCTTCTTTCTGCAGAAGAAGATTCTGATGCTGCGAATGGATATCCACGAGTTGCTCTCCCAATTCTCTCATACGGGTGAGAGGCACCGGTGTGTCATTGATGAAGGCACGGCTCTTGCCGGCTGCAGTCAACTCTCTTCGGATGATAGTGTCATCGGCATCATAGTCGATATCGTGATCATCGAAGAATTTCTGCATACCATATCTAGAGAGATCGAAGTGAGCCTCTATCACACATCGGTCTCTTCCAGCCTTGATCGCCTTGCTGTCTGCACGGTTACCCAGAAGCAGACCGATGGCACCGAGGATGATACTCTTTCCTGCTCCTGTCTCACCCGTGATGACGGAGAAGCCAGGATAGAGAGAGATGTTCAGCTCGTCGATGAGCGTGAAGTTCTTGATATATAATTGTTTGAGCATATTTATTCTACTTTTTGATAAAGATATAAAGGGAAAGCTGATTCTGATTTTCAGAAGCTTCCGTTCTGGAAGATGATTTTATGAATGATGACTTCTTCCTGAAAAATCATTCCTTGACCAGATCCCAGTATTTATTCTGTGAAGGATTGATGGAGAAGAGGAGTTCATAGATGCTCTCCTTTTCCTTTTGGGTTCCCTTGCCGCGATAGATGTTGGCAAGTTCATCCTTCTTGAAATCGGTCCATATCTGTGGCAACAAACTGAGCGGGCGGTTTTCCTTCGCCTTCTTCAGTCCTGTTTCCAGGGCCGAGGTTATCTCGGTACGACCTCTTTCCGCATTATTTGCCATCTCGTCGAGTCCTTTCCGATAGTAGTCATACTGCAACTGTCTGAAGGGTTCCAACGCTCCATCCAGATAGTCTGAGATGATGGCATATCGGTTGCGGTCATCAGAGAAAGCCTTCCATCCGGGATAATCCAGATTCTGGGCATTGTTTGTCAGATTCATGCAGCGCTGCAGGATGTCTTCACCACCTTTGGGTGCAAAACTATCCAGATCGATGCCGATGATAAGATATGCATAATAGGCAAAAAGAGCTGTAAGCTGATTGTCTATCTGCTGCTCATTGAACTCCAACTGGTCGTATTCGGCAAAACGAAACGTGAAGTTATCGTCCACATTATTATATAAGGTGGAGGTGTATGCCGAATTGAAGACGGGGCGATTGGCCTGTATCAGCGCCTTGCAGGTAAAGAGATTCTGGTCTCTGTCATACTTGGTGACGGTGATGTTGAAGTTGCAGATGATGCGTTCGTTCTTCTGAAACTGAAGATGAGTCCATTGGCGATTGTTGACGAATTGCTGCAAGGTCTGTTGCAGATTGTCGAATACGCCTTTTTCCGTACCCGAGATCTGGGCATGGTTGATAGTAATCTTAGCTTGCAGCTCCTGTGCTGAAATCGTAGAAGGACTGCAGCACAGGAGGCCACCAGCTAAAGATACCGGACTAAAACAGGAGAGCCAGCTCATCAATGATGTCACGAGCCACCTCAGTCTTCGGTTTCTTTTCATATTCTTTCTTTCCCTTTTCAGAGATGATGGTAATCTGATTGTCGTCAGTACGGAAAGTAGTGCCCGGATTACGGGTAGAGTTGAGCACGATGAAGTCGGCGTTTTTCTTCACTCTCTTCTTCTGTGCATTACTCTCTTCATCGTTGGTTTCCAGGGCGAAAGCTACGATTCGCTGATCCTTTTGTTTCATCTGTCCCAAAGCTGCTGCGATGTCATGGGTAGGCACCAGTGTCAACTCCAGGTCATCCTTTTCGCGCTTGATTTTCTTATCAGCTACATTGGCAGGACGGAAGTCTGCTACGGCTGCACAGAGAATGGCAGCATCAGATGAAGCAAAGGCTGCTGTGGCTGCCTGATACATCTCCTCACAGCTCTCCACATTGATGCGGTGGATAGCAGGGCTACAGTCTAATGAAACAGGACCTGCCACCAAAGTAACATCCGCACCACGGCGAAGACATTCTTCGGCAAGTGCGAATCCCATCTTTCCTGAAGAATAATTGCCGATGAAGCGCACAGGGTCAATCTTCTCATAGGTTGGTCCAGCTGTAATCATCACCTTCTTACCGCAAAGATCTTTCCCTGCAGTCTTCTGGTCCTCTGATTCTACTTCAATAACCTCATCGGCATTCTCCATCATTTTGAAGTATCTATCCAGATAATCCACGATGACATCCGGTTCCTCCATGCGTCCCTTTCCCTCTAATCCAGAAGCAAGGAATCCCACTTCCGGTTCGATGATATGGTTACCATAGCCGAGAAGGGTCTTCATGTTAGCCTGGGTAGAAGGATGCTTGTACATATCAAGGTCCATGGCAGGAGCAATGAAGACTGGTGCCTTCATGGAGAGATAGGTAGTGATGAGCATGTTGTCTGCAATGCCATGCGCCATCTTGCCCATGGTAGATGCCGTACATGGTGCAATGACCATCGCATCCGCCCAGAGACCGAGATCCACGTGCGAATTCCAGGTACCATCACGCTGTGAGAAGAACTCGCTTACCACAGGCTTGTGGGTCAGCGCCGAGAGGGTGATAGGGGTAATGAACTCCTTACCGGCAGGCGTAATGACCACCTGTACCTCAGCTCCCTTCTTGATGAGACCACGGATGATAAGACATGACTTGTAGGCTGCAATGGAACCCGTAATGCCCAATACGATTTTCTTTCCTTTTAACATATTATTTTCCCATTCTCTTGTTGAACTCGCGCAGACGGATACGGGTGAGTACCTGCTTGGTATTGTTGGTGAAGTCACTTCCCAATACCCAGGTGAAGTAACCAGGATCCTTAGTCAGGATCTCTGCCACATCCCATCCTTTGTACTTGCCGAAGTTGAATACCTCGTGCTTGCGAGGCTCGCCCTTTTCGTCGAGTATCACATTGCCGTCGGCATCCTTCAACTCCTGCCAAACGATGCGTCCGGCAAAATCTACATTGTCGTTGCGCTTGGAGAACTCAGCAAGCTCGTCCATGTCATTATTGAGCACACGGTCGGCTTCCTCCTGAACACCAGGGGCATAATGGTCCAGCTCGCCTTTCAGCACGCAATAGGTAGCCTCGGTATCCTGGTCGGCACGATGTGCCTCGAAGTCTTCCTCCATCTTTCTGCCGCAATAGAACTTGTATGCAGCAGCCAGGTTACGACGCTCCATCTTCATAAAGATGTTCTGGGCATCAATGAGGCGACACTTAGAGAAATCAAAATCGATGCCTGCACGCAGAAATTCCTCTGCAAGCATAGGCACATCGAAATGATTGGAGTTATAGCCAGCAAAATCACAACCGGAGAACTCCTGGTTGAAGGTAGCCGCCAACTGCTTGAAGGTTGGTGCATCCTTCACATCATCATTGCTGATACCTGTAAGAGCAACCACCTCTTCAGGGATTGGCTTCTCTGGATTGACAAACTGGTTTTTACGAACCTCTGTTCCATCTGGATACACCTTGATATAGGAGATCTGGATGATTCTGTCTTTTACCATGTCAAGACCGGTAGTCTCTAGGTCGAACACGATCAGAGGCTTAGTAAGATTTAATTTCATTACTTCTAGTATTTATTACTATATATTACTGATAGGGAAGGGGTGTTTAGATGAACCAAGCTCCTTATTCGTTAAGGAGCATTGGCATGATGAGCATGAGGATGTCCTCGTCTTCTGGCTGCTCAGCTGGTACAATGATACCAGCACGGCTAGGATCAGCCAAGTGGAAGACAACCTGATCGCTGTTCAGATTACCCAGGATTTCCATCAAGCTGCTACCCTTGAAACCGATGCTGATGCTGGAACCGCTATATTCGCAAGCCAATACTTCCTTGGCAGAAGTAGAGAAGTCAATGTCTTCTGAAGAAACCTCGAAACGGCCGCTCTCGATATGGAAACGGATCAGCTGGCTGCTCTCGCTGGCAAATGGCAAAACACGGCGCAATGCACTCTGCAAGCCCTTGCGATCTACGGTTATCTCACATGGGTTGTTGGCAGGAATCACTGAGTTGTAATTAGGATAGCGACCATCAATGAGGCGGCATTTCAATACGCCATCGCTAAACTGAATCTCAGCTCTGCGTGCATCAAACTTGATGGTTGCCTCATCATCCTTGCTCAGAATGTTCTTCAGCAATGATGCTGGCTTCTTTGGCAGGTTGAATGAAGAAGGAATCTCACTCTTGACAGTGAAGTTCTTGCTTCTTACCAACTTATGGCCATCACTTGCAACGATGGCAAGCGATTCGGGAGTAAGGTCGAAATAGATACCATTCATTACTGGGCGCAGCTCATCGCTGGCTGTTGCAAAGAGAGAACGGTTGATATTGTCGATCAGCACCTGTGCTGGCAAGACGAGGGTAGTGCAGGCATCACCCATATCCTGTGTTGGAGGATAGTCTTCAGCATTCAAGCCTGTGAAATTATAGAGACCATTCTGATATACAATCTTAATGGCATAACTATCGGTATCTACATCGAAGCTGAGAGGCTGCTCAGGCAACTCCTTCAATGCATCCAGGATGACGCGGTTGGCAACGCAGAACTCGCCTTCGCCATCGCAGTCAGTGAGAGCAATGGTACTCTTGATGATGTTGTCACTGTCGCTTGCGGTGATGGTCATCTCGCCGTTGGCAACTTGAAACAGGAAATTGTCAAGGATAGGCAGAGAATTCTTGCTGCCAATCACCTTAGCAAGCATATTGAGCTTGCTGTTCAATGCTGAACTTGAAACTGTAAATCTCATGAGTCGTTATTTTATATTATTAATTTTCTATATTACTTATCTCATTTTCATTGCTGATGCTCCTTACTTGACGGGTAAATTGGAGCATTTGCGCAATTATGAGCACAAAAATACAAAAAATATTGGGGATAGACAAAAATAATCGAAGAAATGTTTTTGTTTTAAAACTATTTTTAGTAATTTCGCAGTCAGAAAGAAAAATAACAGATAGATTTACTCGTTTTTGAGCCTCTTCATACATCTTTTGATTCTCGATGAAAATGGGGCTCGGCAGGCGAAGGATTGAAACAATTTTTAAAATAATAATATGGAATTACAAGGAAAGGTAATTGCCGTTTTACCAGAAAAAAGCGGCGTTTCAGCAAGAGGTGAGTGGAAGGCTCAGTCTTATGTCATTGAAACTCATGAGCAGTATCCAAAGAAGCTTTGCTTCGATGTTTTCGGTGCAGACCGTATTGCTCAGTTCAACATCCAGAGTGGTGAGGAACTTTTGGTTTCTTTTGATTTGGATGCACACGAATATAATGGTCGTTGGTTCAACAGTGTCCGCGCTTGGAATATTCAGCGTGTAGATCCTAATGCTGTTGCTGCCATGCAGGGTGGCATGCAGCCAGTTGGTTCTCCATTCCCTCCAGTAAGTGCGGCTCCTCAGGCAGCTCCAGCTCCTGCTCAGGGTGCAACTGCTCCATTCCCTCCAGCTCAACCAGCAGCTCCAGCAGCAGGTGGCAGCGCAGACGATCTCCCATTCTAAGAGAGAAAGCATGTAAGAAAATTGCAAAGAGCATTCGAAAGGGTTTGTTTCCACAATCCTTACGACTGCTCTTTTTCTTTAATTGGACTTCTATACCGGTTTAACCAGCTGAAACATTACCCTTAAGGAAAAAAAGATTTATCCTTAAGGAAAAATATAATTTCCCTTAAGGGTAAATATTTCTAGCCTTAAGGGTAAAAGTTTAGCCCTTGATGGAAGCTAAGCTTTTACATGGTGGAAAGTACGTATTTTTTATAAGTAATTGAGAATGAGATAAGTTTTTATCTCATA
>OKVK01001098.1_pt1 | contig 14904 bp, 11 predicted proteins | sample 1604771 | NCBI WGS metagenome assembly OKVK01 (sample SAMN01760906, study PRJEB22395) | human gut metagenome | reverse complement strand
CCCGTAAAAGATATTATCGCCCAGCACCATGGCGCAGGGCTCGCCGCCGATGAATTCCTCGCCGATCAGGAAAGCCTGCGCCAGTCCGTCCGGGGAGGGCTGCACCGCATATTGGAGCGAAATACCGAACTGGCTTCCGTCGCCCAGCAGCTGCTGGAAACGCGGCGTATCCGTCGGCGTGGAAATCACCAGAATATCCCGAATTCCCGCCAGCATCAGCGTGGACAGCGGGTAATAAATCATGGGTTTATCGTATACCGGCAAAAGCTGCTTGGAAGTTACCATGGTCAGCGGATACAGTCTGGTTCCCGCGCCGCCCGCCAGAATGATTCCCTTCATCGTCTGTGTATCTCCTTTCCGTCAGTGCTTCTATTATACACAAAAGCGACGGAGAAGTAAACTGGGAGGGCGGGGTGAGGTGAACTGCCCCCATTTGTTAGACATGATATACTGCTAACAGATGGAATAATTTTATATGCCAAAAGGAGTACCAAATAAGCGATACACACCGAAATTCAAAAAGAGAGTTGTAGAAGCAGTGATAGAGGAGGGGCTGAGTTATCAAAAAGCAGCGAGAGTCTATGAGGTAGGAGGGCATGACCGCATTCAAAGCTGGGAGCGTATCTATCTGACCAAAGTCCCGGATGGATTAGCTATAGAACGCCGGGGACGCAGGAGCACCGACAGGCCCAAACAACTTTCCCAAAAAGTAGACGAAGATCTGTTGGCAGAAGTACAGCGACTGCGGACAGAGACTGCGTACCTAAAAAAACTTGCAAGCCTTAGTTTTGGAGGACGAGCGACGCCGGCGCAAAAAAACGCTGGTAGTTCAAAAGCTGAGGCAAAACTTTTCACTGGATATTCTTCTTTTCATCGCTCAACTGCCCCGTGCGACCTTCTACTACCATCTGAAACGAATGACAAAGCCTGACAAGCACGAGGCAGTCAAGGAAGAAATTGTGGCAATCTACCATGAAAACAGAGGCAGATACGGCTATCGCCACATCACGGCAGAGTTGCGTAAACGCAACCTGCCGCTGAATCACAAGACTGTCCAGCGGCTCATAAAGGAGCTGGGCTTGGTTTGCCGTGTCAGGATGAAGAAATACCGCTCTTACAAGGGTGAAGTGGGCAAAATTGCGCCAAACCTGCTGAATCGGGATTTCCATGCCGACAGGCCAAATCAAAATGGGTCACGGATGTAACGGAGTTCAGTTTGTTGGGAGAGAAGCTCTATCTTTTGCCCATTCTCGATCTGTGCAGTAGTGATCTGGTCAATTATACGATCTCGGAGCGTCCTGTGCTGAACATGGTGACGACGATGCTGGACAAGGCGTTTGAGAAAATTTCCGGTGATACAAATATGATCCTGCACTCGGAGCAGGGGTAACAATATCAGCACAAGCAGTACCAATGGATGCTCCGGAAGAAGGGCATCCGGCAGAGCATAGTAAAAAACGGACTCACCCAGGTTGAAAGCCGGAGCAAGACCGTTTCAGCTATATGGATTCCGCAATAAGATTTTTGAACAATTCCTTTTTCTGGTTATGGGCCTTTTTTTTTATGTTGGGCAGAATCGCAGCGCCGTTTTCCTGATATTGTACCAAATCTTCATCTATGAAGAAGCTTTCCTTCTCTTCCCAATATTTTTCTATGGAAGTATAAGCCGGACAAAAGCTTTCCATGATTTTTTTAGCCTTCAAACCATTTTCCTGCAATAGTTCCTGCATCAAACAAAGTTCAAAAACGGCGGGAAGAATGACGGCGGAGTACAAGTCTGTCACATAAAGATCATCTCCGTGAAATGTTCCCGTCAAGCCGCTGGTATAGGCTTCCAGCGTCGGAAAAAGTGCAGAAACATCGCCCACATCGCTGCAGCTTGTATCACCCGGTGTGGATTGATAAACATGATTTTCCCCCACCACATCCACCATGACACGATTAGCAATATCGACGAATTCCTCCGACGAATGAAAAGGATAATAGCCTGGGAGCTGCGTCAGGTGAACCTGCGCACCAATAGCCGCTGCCGAGGAAGCCAAACAGCGATTGATACGGATGTTTTCCCGTTTAAGAGCAGTGATAGTGGATGCACGAAGCGTGCCTTCCGCCGTTATCAGATCAGGAATAGCATTTCCTCCGCTTTTTCTGCCCGTGACTACCATATTATAGCGGATATAATCCTTTTCCGAAAACGTATCACGGATGGCGTTAACAGCGTTCAAGCCAAGGCAAAAGGCCATTAGCGCATTAATTCCATCCCCAGGGCCTCCAGCATGGCAGCTCTTTCCCTGAAAACTGATGAGTTTTTGCAGATTTCCGTTGAACCCCCTAGAGGCACGCATGGTACCAGGTTCTCCAGTGATTGTATGCATATGAACGGCCAAGTCAACGCCTTTCATATAACCCCGCAGCATGAACTCTTGTTTTCCACTCAGGCACTTTATGATGCCCTGCCTAATTTTCTCATTACGCTCTTCAAGTTGAATGAGTTCCTCTGCAGGCACAAACATTATGCGAATAGAACCACTCGCTCCCTCTGAGTGCTGCTGCAAAACCAAGTAGAGCAGCGCACTGACATTGATGACCGCAGGCATGTACCGCATACGTTTGTGGGTTACATTTTGGATGTTGGGCGTTCAGCACACTGTCCATTTCCGCCATGACGAGCACTTTCGGGCCCGGTTTTCCGGTTTCGAAATCAGCATAGAAACCCGGAATATTTCCCGCTTTTACCAAGGTATAACCCAGTTTTTCCATCCTTTCTTCCAAATAGCGGGAGGTTTTCCATTCATTGAACCCTGTCTCCGGATGCTCCCAGAGTACCTTTTCAGCTTCATAAATAACATTTCTGCTCTTTTCTATCGCCGAACGAAATTTTTGAACTTTCATCTGATTTATCCTGACTTCTTCTTTCTTTTCATACTTTTCAAAGGGAAGAAATCATCATCCGCCGCTTCTTATCCCTTCACGGAGCCGATCATAACGCCTTGGATAAAATACTTCTGCGCAAAGGGATAAAACAGCATGATCGGTGCGGAGGAAACTACAATCAATGAATACTTCATGATTTCCGCTGTTCTCTGAATCGCTTCTGCGGCCTCCGGATCCATCATGCCAAGATCGTTAAAGGAAGTCTGATAATCGCTGGCAATCAGAATATCTCTCAATACCAGCTGAACCGGAATTTTAGCGCGGGTATTGATGTAGAGCATGGCATCGAAATATGCGTTCCAGTGTACAACGGCGCGAAACAGACAGGTTACGGCGATCACAGCCTTGGACAAAGGAAGCACAATATCCACAAAATACCGTGCGTCGCTGCAGCCGTCAATTTGAGCCGCTTCCAACATTTCCCGCGGAATAGTAGACTGAATGAAGGTGCGCGCCACGATCATCTGATACACGCTGAGACAGCCGGGCAGGATCAATGCCCACATGGTGTCCATCAAACCCATATCACGTACAACGAGAAAACTCGGAATCATGCCGCCAGAAAAATACATGGTAAACACCAGCAAACCCATAATTATATTCCGACCGGGCAACTCGCGGCGGGAAAGTGGGTAAGCGCATAGCATAATCACAGTAACGTCCGTGAGAGTGCCGACCACCGTATAGAGAATGGTATTGCCGTAGCTCCGCCAAAATTCAGCATTTTTAAAAACCAGATCATATCCGCCAAGACTGATATCATAGGGAAAAATGAACACTTTGCCGGAATAAAGCGCATTGGCGGAAGAAAAAGAAGCGGCAACAATATGCAGTAGCGGAAAAAGGACAATAAGAAACAGAAGCGTTACAACAGTCATCACAATGGCATTGAAGATAGTATCTTCCTTCGAATGCCTGATTCTGTTTTTGACAGTTGCCTTTACCATAAGCTGGCACCACCCATCTTGTTCGTTATGAAGTTTACTGCAAACAAAAGGATAAAATTCACCACAGAGTTGAACAGGCCGATGGCCGTGCCAAACGAGAAGTTGCCTCCCCCGTTCTGGATACCGACTTTATAGACATATGTCGAAATAATCTCGCTATAGCTTGTATTCAGCGTATTTTGCATCAAATACGCTTTCTCGTAGCCAACGCTCATGATATTGCCGAAGGCCAGGATCAGCATAATGGAAATAGTCGGCAAAATGGCTGGCAAATCCACATGGAGAACACGCTGGAATCGGTTGGCTCCGTCAATTTCCGCTGCTTCATGAAGGCTTACGTCCACGCTGGAAAGGGATGCCACATAAATGATAGAGTTAAAACCAAAGCTCTGCCAGATACCAGACCACACATACAAATCAGGAAATGCCTTGGCAATACCCAAAATATCTTTGGCCTTTTCTCCGTTATGGAAAAGTTGGTAGGCGTGACCATAAAGACCCGTGTGGACATTCAGCATCTGCGTCAGAATGCCGACCAGCACAACCGTAGAAATGAAGTGCGGCATGTAGGTAACGGACTGAACCAATTTCTTATAGCGCTTATTTGAAACAACATTCAAAAGCAGAGCAAAAACAATCGGAATAGGAAAACCGGCAATTAGGTTATAGATGGAAAGCCGGAGCGTGTTTATAATAACGCGCTTAGACATGTAAGACTGAAAGAATTGCTGAAAATACTTGATTCCAGCCCATGGACTGTCCCAAATACCCAAGCGATAATCGTAATTTTTGAAAGCAATTTGGATACCTGCCATCGGCCAGTATTTGAAAATAATGATTTGGGCAATAGGAATCAATAAAAACAAATACAGCTGCCAGCAATTCAGCATGCGCTTGCCCAGCGGCTTTTCATAACTTCTTGGGCTGACTGCAACCGCATTGGAACTTTTCATAAATAGACGTTTCCTTTCTGACACAGTTTTCTGCCATCCCAATGGATTGGCGGAATGACGCGGGGCAGGTTCTGCTTTGATGAAGCATCAAAACCGAACCCGCCCCCTTTTTTCATACTTTTAAAAATTACTTATTGTCACGGTCGAAGGAAGCCTGCATAATGGCGGTGTAGCGATCAACATCCATAGCCTTGAGCTGCTCAATGTAGCTTTCCCAATCACGATCCACATCCATGTTTCCGGTAGCAAAAGCCGTAATGCATTCATTGACATAGGTGTCGATTGCGGTTTTAATCAGGGTCAGTTCTTCATTCTCAGCTTCGGTAAACTTCAGTTTCCCAATGGTTTCAATCTTCAAATCGCCATTTTCATCATAGAAGTCATGATAGAACTTGTTGAAAACATTGGCCATCGTGATCGTCTTGTCAGGATCCGTAACCCATCCGCGATAGAAATTAAATTCATAGGGGAAAACGCCGGGGAACTTCTGACGCCAGGTGAAGTGCTGAGTGATCGGATCAGGATCCTGAGTCACGTACCATTTGGTTTCAAGGCGTTCGCCATCAATAGTGGCAGCGTAAATGCCCTTGAGTTCTTCAGGATCTTGAGTCCAGTTCACACCCTCAAAGCCATGACGGCTGCAAAGCTGCGTATAAGGATCAAAGCCAAGGTCGCCAATCTTGAAGGCCAGTTCGGGATAAGCGCAGTCCTTGGTCACAAACCACTGGGGAATTCCATAAGGTTTCGTGTAGATCATGTTGCCCTGCGTTTCAGAGGCTTTCGGGTAGTCAACGATGTCATACTGCTTGGCAATGGGATGATCGGCCTCCACACGGTAGCCAGTGGGGATCGGAATGGGGCTATTGAATTTACCGGTATTGTACATCTGAAGAACGCCAACGATCGCGAGTTCTTCGTCGTTATTCAGCAGCGCTTTCAGCTGCGTATCGCTTTGCGTGAAGGCAGAGGGATCCATCAGTCCTTCTTCCACAAGGGAGCGAAGATACTTCAGGCCGGTTTTAAAATCTTCCGTCATGAACTGCGGATAGATCGTCTGATTTTTCACAGAGAAGTAGTTGTAATCAGGATTTGCATCGCAGAAGAAGCTCAGGATAACCGCAGCGGCATTGCCGGCCCAGGCGGTGCTGCTGGTCATGCCAATTTCATCAGCCTTACCGTTATGGTTCAGGTCGTTGGACACGAAAGCCTTAAGCATTTCCTTGAATTCTTCCGGCGTTTTGGGATTCTCCATGTTCAGTTCTTTCAGCCATTCCTGATTGATCCACAGGCCGTATTTGATTTCATTCGGAAAGTACATGCCAACCAGAGGCATATTGTACTTATGTCCATCAGGAGAAATGGCCGCCGCATCTACCAGTTCTTTGTAGTTGCGTCCGGGATACTGCTCGGTCAGCGCCATATAGTTGGGTGCCAGTTCAGGGTCTTCGTAATACGCATCCAACTGCTGGAACGTGCCGTAAGCGCCGTACTTATAGGTAGTAGCGTCATCCAGCTGAATGCAGATGATATCGGGCAATTTAGAATTGGAGTTAACCAGCACAGACAGCTTGGTGGCAGGTTCGGACCAAACTTCCATTTGGAGCTTCACGCCAAACTTTTCTTCCAGATACTGAGTAAAATAGTTGTTTTGATAGTCATCAATCAGGGCGTTAGCTTCAACCGCTACGGTCAAAGTAATGGGTTCCTCCGCATGGGCAACGACTCCGGTAAACAGGGAAAGCAACAATGCTAAAGCAAGAACCAGGGACAGGGTGTGTTTCATAGAAGGGGCTCCTTTCATAATGTGTTGTTATACGGCCCAAGCAAGCGCCGCATCATGGTTAAAATCGTGCCATATTGCACAATCAATTACAAGTGCCATTTTCCGAAAAGGCTGCCAAATCGTGTCCTTTTCGTATGCCAATTTTCGAATTGCACAGTCATTTTGTTACCAAACACGACTGTTTCAAGCCAAATACGACATTTACGGACGAGTAATCTCATAGGTTTCCTTATCATAGTCCACGGTAATAACCGTACCGTCCGAGAAGGTGCTGCGATAACGGTTTTCCGAAATTTTCTCGTGGTTTTCCATGAAGGCATACTGGAGAGACTGATTCTGATCGTATTCATCAGCCGCAATCTTGATCATTTCCACGGCCTGATCAATATCCGCCTCCGTGTCCGCATGAAGATCAATATCCCCCATCCAGTTTCGATCATCGCCAAATTTGCTGTAAAAATACATCAAAGGACGACCGCCGTATTCCAGGAACTTCAAATGCTGCATCTTTTCCTTGGCAGGATAGTTGACCGTCTGCGAAGAAACGTTGCTCATCACGATCCCGTGGAAGGTCAGCTGCCAAAAGGGAATTCCCTCGTCAAACAAAGGGTGGAGGCCATGTCCCGGACGAGACTGAACCTGCGTATAAAGGATTGCGTCCACATCCGCATTCATGAAGTCCATCCAGCCTTCGCACTGATAACCGCCAAATAGCTTGGTAGAAAGCTGCGCGCACTTTCTATAATATTCTCTGGCCTGCTTTCGATTGACCGGGTGCTCCGGGTCGAGGCAGGTGTCGGGCGTATAGGCAGTAAATTCATCAATATAGTGCATACCCTCAAAGCCATAAGCTTTTACCTTGGGCAAATCCCTGACGGCATAGTCCTCATAGGCGCAACGGGCGCAGAGTGCGAACGGTTCTCCCCCATTCAAACCATATTTTACATAATGATCGCGGACATAGGGTGCTAAATGCAGATCCGGGGTTTTATGCTGACAGCACTTCTTGGGATCCCAGTTATCGGCAATTTCATAAGCGCCGCAGCTGACCGTATGGCACACGACAAGATAACCCATATCCTGCGCCTTTTTAATGAAGGCCTTCATTTCAGCATCGGCATCCTTCTTGCCAAAGCGGGGATCGACCGGCAACTGCTGCGGAAAGCGTCCGTCATGACCGCCGACAGCCCAGCCCACCAGACATATTTCTACATTACGGATGCCCTTAGCGTACATCTTATCCACAATCGTATTCAAACGCTCAATGTCGACGGCCACCTTCATGGGAGGTTCGTTTTCAAGAGTCTGATGGCGAACATGGGTCGGGATCGGCTTCCAGCCCATTCGAATACGCAATTCCAAGCATTCCGAGGCTCGTTTCAGCTGCGGACGGTTTTTCATACGTTCTGCCAATGGCACACAGCCCTTGACTTCCATCTGATACTTGCGATACAGCTTGGCCATGTCTACATAGGTGGCGTTTGGCATTCGATAGAACACCACCGAAATATCTTCATACAGATCCTCGCCATCCAATTGGAATTCTGGGCAAAGGCGGTATACATGATCGCGAACTTCCGCATAAAAGCGCGCATCATTCTGCATTCCGTCAATGCGGGCAAACACGGCCCTGTCATTTCCGCAAATGCCGGCAACTGGCGTAGCCGACAGCCAGGAACGGAACTCCGTGTTTTCACGTTCCGTAAAATAGGCGGCGACAAAACCGCTGCCGAAATTCGTCGGGAAGAACATATAACCCGGCTCTCCCGCTTTGGCCGTCAGGAGACTAGTTTCAATACGAAGGGTTTCATAGTTGCGTCCATTCAGCTTTTCTTTGGGAATTGTGATGGTCATCACGTTTCCCTCTTCCTTAATAATCGGCTGGATGTTTTTTAACTGGGCGGCGGCATGATTCCACTGCTCGTTATCTCCGCCTTCTGTATTTTTCACGATAGGCTCACGCAGCGTATGGATGTCGCCCTCGCGCTCCGTTACAATAATGCGAAAAGTATCGTTCATCTGTCACAGACTCCTTTTTAAATCACTTGTCCATCCTTAACAACAGCATAAGTTTCATCATTGTAATTCACGGTAACAGTGGTTCCATCCGAGAAGGTGCTGCGATAGATGCCATCAGCCAGCTTTTCGTGATTTTCCATGAACTCATACTGCAAGTATTTATACTTTTCGTATTCCTCGTAGGCTTTTTTAATAGCAGCCGTCGCGGTAGCAAGTTCTTCCTCCGTCTTATTATAGAGATCGACTTTGCCCATCCAGTCACGTTCTTCGCCGAACTTGCTGTTGAAATACATCAGGGGACGTGCGCCATATTCCAGGAAACGCAAATGCTGGGCCTCTTCCTTGATGGTATAGTTTACCGTCTGAGAAGTCGCGCCGCTCATCACGATACCATGGTAGACCAGCACCCAGAACGGGATATTTTCATCAAAAATCGGATTATGGGCGCTGGTAACAAAGGAGGTGGATTGCGTATACAGGACGGCATCCACATTTGCATTCATGAAGTCCATGCCGCCTTCAGACTGATAACCGCCAAACGTTTTTTGAGAAAAGGCAGCAATTTTCTGATAATATTCATGCGCCTGTTTGCGGTTGCAGGGATGATTCGGGTCATAGCATTTATCGGGCGTATAGGCCGTCAGTTCATCCACATAGTGCAAGCCAGAGAAGCCATATTCCTTCACCTTCGGCAAATCCTTGACGGCATATTGCTCATAGGCTGTCTGCGGACATACGGCCCAAGGTTCGCCGCCGTTCAGCCCGCCCTGGCTGTACAATTCACGGATATAAGGCACAACGGAATTATCCGCTGCCTTTTTCTTCGTAATATTTGCCCAATCAAAGTTATTGGCAATTTCATAGGCGCCACAGGAAACGGTATGGCAAACAACCATATAGCCCATGCTTTGAGCCCGTTTGATGAAGGCCTTCATCTCGGCATCCGCGTCCACCTTGCCAAAACGGGGATCCACAGGGTATTGCTGAGGAAAACGTCCATCGTGTCCGCCGACAGCCCAGCCCACCAGACACAGTTCAGCCTTTTTCACGCCAGCTGCCTGCAAACTGTCAATAATGTTATTCAATTCTTCGATGGTACAGGCAACTTTCATTTCAGGCTCATTTTCAACAGTCTGTACGCGGACGGGCGTAGGAAGAGGCTTCCATCCCATACGGATGCGAATCTCCATAGCATCAGCGGCATCCTTCAGCTTCGGACGGTTCTTTACACGGTCACGCAGCGCCACACAGCCTTTTTCTTTCATCTGGTATTGGCGGTAAAATTTGGCCATATCCACATAGCTGGCATTGGGCATCTTATAAAAGATCATAGAGATATCTTCATATGGATCATCACAATCCAACTGAATTTGAGGATAAATACGATATACGTTTTCACGAACTTCAACATAGAAGCAGGTATCCGCGGCCATGCCCTCCATGCGGAAAAAAACGGCGTTTGGGTTTTCACAAATGCCGCAGACAGGCATACCGGAAACCCATGTTCTTGTTTCGCAGTTTGCTCTTTGGGTAAAGTTTGTTTTAACAAATCCCTCGCCAAAGCCATTCTGATAGAACATATAGCCCGGATCTCCGGCCTTTGCGCTGAGAAGATTGCACTCAAAACGAATGTATTGCAGATGGTGATTGAAGTACCCTCGACTATAGAAATCTTCCTTTTTGAAGGTCACACGAATTTCTTTTTCATTTTCTTCAATAACAGGAACCGCTTTTTTGTAGTTGCTTACTCGCCCTGAGTAATCCGTACACAGCACACGAAACTGAATATCCATAGCCATGCCTCCTCATTGATGATCTGGCAATTTTCACTTGCCTTTATGTCCATCATGATAGAAGAGGCGATTGCAATTCTCAAGTGGCATATTCCGTTTTTGCTTTCACAGGGTATGATTTACGCCTGCTTGTGACTGCCATTTTCTTCCATTGCTTTCAAAGAGCTGCGCCACGCTGCCGGAGACAAACCATGAATTTTCCTAAATGCCCGATAGAAGGTGGTCAGCGATGCAAAGCCGACTGTTTCCGCAATTTGTTCATTGCTTAGAGCAGAAGAAATCAGAAGCTCATCCGCCTTTTTGATTCTTTGTTCTTCCAGATAGGCTCCCAAACTCTTTCCAAACCGATCTTTAATGATGGTATAAACGTATTTTTCAGAAACTCCCATCATTTCAGCTAGCTTCGCCGCATTCAGAGCGGGATCGTCTAAATTTTGCTCAATAATGGCTACAAGTTTCTCGTTTTGAGCGGTACTGTTTCTATGTTTACGGCTTTCCACAACCTCTAGCAAAAGGTTTACTTCCCGGTTAATTCTGCGCATGGAGATCAATGGCTCATCTTCAGCAATCGTAAATTCCACCTTGAGTTCCTCCGCCAGATTGTTCAGTACCATCTGCATCGAATAGAAAATTTCGTTCATTTGTTCGCTATGACCGGATTGACTGTGCAATGCATGCCGGAGTTCTGCCAGGAAAGTTTCCACTTCTGCTCTTTTCCCATACAGAATCAGATCGTTCAGCCGATTCAATGTGGGGATATTGACTCTGCCTTCGAATTTTTCGTCCGGTTCATACACAAAAACCTTTTCGTCTTTCTCCGAGGAATACAGACTAAAACTCGCCTGATGATACCCGTTCTGTATCATTTCAATTCCAGAAAGAATGTCACTAATGCCGATTTTGTCGATTTTGCCCATCCAATCCGAGGATTCCAGCTTTTCTAAAAATCTTTTTTTCAGTTCATTTGGTTTTTCATCCGTTTCAATAATATAATAAGTACAATAGGGTCTGGGATGGAAAGAAATGGCCTTCCCCTCAAAGAACTGGTAAAGCGAGGTTTCTTTTTCGATCAAAGCATTTATTGTTTTTTCTTCAGGATCAGGATGATACTGAACAATGACAAAACAAAAGGACTGAAGATCGCCTACGTAAGGTTTCAACGCCTTGATCTCAGATGAAGAATATACGCCATGAACGCATGCATTCATCAGCATACTGTTTAAATACGCATTGTCGGTTTGCGTATACTTAAAGAACATTTCTTTGTTCTGTTTAGAAACCTCATTCATGATTTCTTTCACATAGGAGTATGCACTGCTTCTGTCACTGCGAATATCCGTAATGCTTTCTCCCAAGATGACCAGCTGACGAACCCCGCTGTAATGATACAGCGCATAAATGGCGCATAATCCTGCAATGCACACCAAGCCGACAGCAAGGTATGGCAGGATAAAATTAGAAATCAATTTATTGCCGTTTTGAATCTGCGCTTTTTCAATGCCGGTCCACAAATGCAGCCCCATCCAGTCTGTTGCTTCTTCTAAAACGACACATGGCTGTCCATTGATGACCATGGAGTCGCCAGCCTTGTACTCTGCAAGCTGAAGGGCGTCTTCTCCGCCTTGAGAGTAAAGAATATTGCCTTCGCTATCTGTCAACAGGGCATAGCTTGCGTCCTCAAGGATTCCTTTCTTGGCGCCGACAAATTTTTCTGTCGGTATGACAAACACGAAGGAGCAGGCTCCGACGGTCTTAATATTTAAACTGACATTCATGATGAAAAGCAGACAATCCTCGGTTAAAACAGCGCCCTCATTTTGGAAGCTCGCCACTCGGATTACAGAATATGTTTTTTTATTGTTGACGATATGCGTATAAACATCATCAAGGCTCATTCCATCAAAGGAAATCATTACATCATATGCTTTGTCCATATCCATGCTAATAAAATCGGGAGAAATAATAAAATGACTGTTATTGATAAACAGCAAACAGCTTTCTAATTGGTCCAGCACGCCCACATAATAATAAAGCTGCCGTTTGACCCGCATAGCATTCACAATACTGGACACATAGTCGTTTGATATCGTAAGCATAAGCAAGTCCTGATTGACTGAAAGGACGGAAGCCGTTTGTGAATAATTATTGAGTTGATTAGACATATTGTCCACGAGTTCGCTAACTTCCCGTTGGCTTTTTATCAGTGACTGCTGATAAGCATCGTCAGAAATTTTGTTGATAATCGGGATAAAAATCACGCACACAATGGCAAATAAAATAAGATAAGCAACCAGATACGTTGCTAAAGTCCTTTTCAGCAAGAAAACCACTCCTTCTTCCACGATAGGGCTGTCCTTAAAGAACCCATACAATTAGGTATGTGCTTTCAGGCCATCCGCCATCATGAGCCTGTTTCGCGACAGGCTTCACACTTCTCCCCGAACTATAAACCAACCTTTTAGCGTTTTTCCCCTTTTCATTGGTTTGCAAAAGCTTTCACAAAATCCGTCCAACCAAATCAAGAGGCGCTTCATTTCAAGCACCAGCATAAATGATTTGACGAAGGACTGTCAAGAGTTGTGTTCATTTTTTAGCCATTTTTTCAAAGCGGACTGCATATGCATACGCCATGTTTTCCTTAACGTATGCATATGCTGGTCTTTTTACCGCAATTTTAACGACGAAATCAGCTGCAACCTGCGTGACCGAATAGCGCCGGTTGTTTTGGGCGGTAGTTAAGTTATCATACTTTTATGAAGTACTCAATTGTTCTATAAACTGTTGTTTAGGCATCAGTTCATAATCCATCAAAACGCACGGAAAAGCACGATTGCTGGTTTGGGCATAATCATAGCCAACAGCGTAAACGCCTCCGTTATATTGCACAAAATCAACGGTCGGCACATCCACTGTGAAACAGGTCGTTACTTTTCCCTCTTGGGAGAAGGATAGACAAAAGCCTTTTTCATCGTTTAGGCGGCCGTAAAGGTCATAGCCGTTTTCTTGATTTGGAAGCAGCAAATGCATGCGTATGCTTTCATTGGGCCACGTTAAGGGCGTTTCCCAGTTTTTTTCTCCGTTGGTTATTTCCATCAGGCAAAAAGATGTACTTGGGTTGGGAAGACCCATTTGGTATGCAATCACGATACTATCATTGCCTGACGGACACCACGCCTGTACCGAAACGTCGTTTGCGTTTCCCAAATCGATTTCCCATACTTCTTGTCCAAGTTCATCGATACAAAGCAAAAAATTCTCATGGTCAGCGATTGCTGAAACATAGGTGCGATTTCCGAACGTTTCTGCCTTTTCAAAACGATCAAAGCTTTTTTGCGATTCCGGCGATACGATGGTTCCGTCCCAGAACCGCTTTTGGATGCGCTTTTCTTCTGCGGCCAGATAAACAACGCCGTCGGAAAGAAGATACGGCGTATCGATTTTTTCTGAAAATGTATATTCGTCCAGAAGCTCGCCGTTTTGGGAAAGAGTCAGCAGAGCGTACAATTCTTCATTCTTTTTCCCAATATAGGCAAATTGTCCATCGTTTGCTTGAATCAAGCCGGAAAAGGCAGAATAGGCAAAGGTCGGAATATTGCATTCCCATACTTGCTTTCCGGCAGGGTCAACGCAAAGAATCTGGCTGACCGTTCGATAAGCATCCGGCGTGCTGCTGTCGCCGTCGTATTGGGAATAAAGGATATTCCCGTTTTCAAGATAGAAAATGCTTTGTACCTTTGAAAAATCCGCTGCAAGCGGATGCGCTTCCGAAAAAGCTGCATTCATGATCAAAAGATTCATGAGTAAAATAAGGAAAAACGAAAATCGCTTCATGTTCTTTCTCCTTCCGGTTTCCTTTGTTCGTCTATTCGAGTATACAGCATGTCCATTTCAAAATCTACGGAAGAAATGTAACATTTTCCTATCGTTGCCCGGCAGAGCCGACGGATCACGTGCCCGGCCCTTTTTCTTTCACCCCAATTTCTTCCATGCCAGATATTGTCCATATAAAAGAAGCCGCTCCCCTCTACGGAAAGCAGCTCCCTGTTTGAGTTGGTTTATCAGTCCTTCAGCGCGTCACGGTCGACCTTCGCGTTGGCGGCTTCCACCCATGCATCTACAGCGGCGTTGTAGGTTTCGTCCTGCTTGGTGCTGAGCAGAGAGCTCTCGATGGTGTCCTTCACCTCGTCAAAGGCCACGGGGCCTTCCACGGCGTCGCTCATATACTTAATGATGTGGATGCCGTAGGTGCTGCGGACAGGCTCGGAAATGTCGCCCACCTTGGCCAGCGCCATGGCGGCGGTGCGGAATTCTTCCACCCAGTTGGTGCTCTGCTCGCACACAGGGTAGCCGTTCGTCTTGGCGGGTTCTTTCTGCATGCCGGTATCCTCGCCGTATTCTTCCATCAGCGCGTCAAAGTCCGCGCCTTCCTCGGCCAGCTTGCCCTGAATCTCTTCGATAGATCGGAAGAGCACACG
>OKVK01001085.1_pt1 | contig 15028 bp, 16 predicted proteins | sample 1604771 | NCBI WGS metagenome assembly OKVK01 (sample SAMN01760906, study PRJEB22395) | human gut metagenome | reverse complement strand
CTCTTTCCCTACACGACGCTCTTCCGATCTACGATTTTGCAGAATCTTATGGATTTTGGAAGGGGTGAAAAGGATTACGACCGGATCATTACCGGAGACCTGGGCTATGTGGGACAATCGATTTTATTTGATCTGCTTCGTAAGAAAGGGCTGGATATCAAAGAAAATATTTGCTGTCTTCCTCGCAATGTTTGTTGCGGCTGAGTCATACGCAAACGTGAACATTTATATGGTATCCCCAAGCATGAACAATACTCTCCGCGCGGCTAATCATCAGAAGATAATGGATCTTTCAGACAGGCTTGACGAAACAGAGGGCTTTTACAGAGTAAAGACCGCAAGCAAGCTTTTCGAGGTCAATCTGGTCGGCTCAATGGGCTACAATTCCCTGAGCCACTACACCTCCCTCACAAGCCGTGATTATATGTACATGATGAAGCAGCTTGGTTACTCCTCATACTGGATGGAGGTAGGCTCATATGGCGGAACGGAGCTTACTGACGCTTTGCTGTCAGTAAAATATCTTATTGAAAAAAGTACAGGCTCGGCTGACGCTGTATATTCTAACGACACCTACGAGATAGTGCCGACAGAATACTATCTCCCCCTTGGCATTGTGACCGACGCTGACCTGAGCGGCAGTGAGGAGCTTTCCACAGGCACAAGAAGCAACGTTCAGAAGAAGCTTTTTGAACAGCTTTTCGGCGGCAAGGGTGACGAGCTTATCACAGACTACGAATACTCCACGATCTATGGTGTGCAGGACGACAGTAACTTTAAACCGAACTACACCCTCACTACTACTAGCGATGTAGCCTACATGGACTACAGCATAGATGTGACAGACAAGCAGACACTTTATTTTGACTGCTTCGACAAGCTTTCAAACAGCCTCAGCGAGGATATAAACGGAAGCTTCATGGTAACAGTGAACGGTCAGGTAAAGCAGATGGATTATCCGTCACAATCGAGCAATGGGCTTTTGAAGCTTGGAGAATTTGAAAATGAACACGTCAACGTGCGTGTGACCTTGAAGAAAGACATCACAAGCTGCCGTTCCTATGGTGTTTTCGGGCTTCACCACAATGTTCTTGAAAAGGCACTTGAGCAGGCACAGACCGCCGGTCTTACAGACAGTGACGGCAAGCTTTCAGGAAGCGTGAACGCAAAGGCAGGACAGAAATGTGTGCTTCAGATACCATATCAGGAGGGTCTGAAAATAAAGGTCAACGGCAAGGCTGTTTCATATGACAAGGTTTTCGGTGACCTTGTAAGCTTCGACTTGCAGGAGGGCGAGAACACAATAACTGTAACAAGCGTGCCAAATGGCTTTTATGCAGGTCTTACACTGACTATCGCAGGCATTGCGCTGACAGTAGGATATTTCTTCATAAGAAAGAAACTGAAATTCGAAGAAACTATGGAAGCCGCTGCACTTGTGGCTGTTATCGGTGCGGGAGCTATAGTGGTTATAGTGGTTTATGTTGCACCTTGCATACTGAATATTTATAGCTGATAATAAAATAGGACAGAACAATAATTCGGAACGTCGCATTTCTGTGAAACAGAAATTGAGCCGTTCCCCTACATAACAAAACTGCGGATAGCATTTTGCCGTCCGCAGTTTTTATTTTATCCGAATTTACTTATGCTCCTCCAGATACTTTTCAGTATCCATTGGATAACATTTCAGGTTTGGAAGCTCGTCAAGGGTGAGAACTCTTTCGCTGTTGTAGATCTTGTTCCACTCGTCAAATGTGGTGTACTGATCTGAAAGCTGTTTATCCTTGATACAGAACTCGCCGTTCCATGTACTGAACCACGCCCAGCGTGTGCCGTCGTTGAATGCTCCGTCAGGGTCGAACATCGAGCCGTTCTCTGTCATTGCGATTATCTTTTTTGTGGATGTGCTTGACTTCACAAGGTCATAATACCACTTCTGTGAAGAGCTGTCCTGCTCTGCAGGATAACAGTCATAGCCCATGATGTCAACATACTCATCACCCGGATACCAGTCAGGATTCTGTGCGTTCCATACCCAGATCAGGTTGTTAAGACCATACTCGTTTGTGAACTTGTCATACATAAGTTTCCAAAGCTGGATATAAGCGTCTTTTCCTGCCGAGCCCCACCAGAACCATGCGTTGCCAGGATATTTAGGGTCGCCTGCTGCCTCGTGGAGCGGTCGCCAAAGTATAGGCACGTTTGCGTCTGCAAGCTCTTTAAGTACCCCTGCCATATGGTCAAGGTCGGCTATGATAGAATCGTAGCCCTCTTTGTCCTCGCCACTGAGAGCCTTTGCAAGGTCGAAATCTGTGTATTCAGAATAGAAGCCCTGCCACCATGCTCCGCCGTTCTTTTCCAGGTTTTTCTCAGGGGCATACCAATGCCAGCAAAGTGAAACTATTCCGTTTTCATTGTTGTACCAATCCATAGCCTGCAAAGGTACCATATCTCCGCCGCCTGCGCCATGTGAAAGTGCGCTGTTTGAAAGGTTTGAAACGTCAAGACCAAGTATAGCAGGCGTCTTGCCTGTGTGCTTCTTTATCTCCTTGAACTCACGGCAGTCCTTGCCCTCGTTATCTCCTGAGAACTGACCTGAGATAGTATACTTGCCATAAACGTCCGTAAGGAAGTTATAAAGTCTTTTTGCCTCGTCAGAAGCGTTAGGATTTGAAAGCTGATTTGATACCTCATACTGTGAAAGGTCGATAGCAGGAGCTGGGGTTATCTTTATCTTGTCAATATAGATATGACCATTGTCGCCCTTTATGCCTACCTTATGAGTACCCTCGTCGATAAGCACGTTTTCAGCCACAGTGTCGCCAAACTCTGTTGTGGTTGATGTGAAGTTTGTGAGTGCCGCACCGTCGACAGTGATAAGATTCGACTGACCCTCGCCGTCTGCCGCCATTGTGAGAGTAATATTATAGCTTCCCTTTGCAGGAAAATCTATCTCGAACTCCGCCATATCTCCTGATGAGCCTATAGAAACGAAGCCATCGCCAGAAAACTTACCAAGAAAATTCTTATCAAGCACTGCCGCACCTCCCGAAAGAGTTCCCTCCTCCGCCTCGGATTCGTAGCTGAAATCCTCAGGAACGTCATACTCTGTTGTTACGTCTGAAAGGTCGATGTTGCCCATATCCTCAACGACAGGGGCTGTTGTGGTGGTAGTTTCGCCTGCTGACGAACTGCCTGAGCTGCTGTTTCCTGTGCTGCTGCAGCCTGCCGCCGCACAAGCGATAAGCACTGCCATAACAGCAGCAACTGTTCTTTTCATTATTTCACGCATAATGTTCTCCTTATCATTAATATTTAAAATATTCAAATTTTTATAAAGCCAAGCTTTGCGAAGCTCTCGCCTTTAGGCTTTATATTCCATACTTTTAAATATATCATATAAAAAATCATTGTCAATAGCCATTTTTAATGTTTAACATCATGTTCAAAATTGATAACGTTTACTTTGATTTGAGCTAAAAAATATGAACCCAAATGGCATCGGGTTCATATTTTCATATAGAAATATATTATTTTCTGAGAAACGTTCTGTATACCCAACGGGTGAATTTTCTGGGAAATATAAACAAGCCAAGCTGCAGAGCGCATGGCATGAAAAAGTCACGGAAGCCCGTATACCCTGAACGGTGTATTATCCACCTCACACGAATGAAAGCCTTTGTATGCTCCCAGCTTTTGCGTGTATCCACAGTATTTTCATCTATGCGGTAGCGCACAAGCACCTCGGGTATATTCTGCCCCTTTGCACCATGCTGTAACATTCGTGCGATAAACTCATAGTCCTCGCACATTTTAAGGTCACTGTAACCGCCTATCTTTTCCGCAAAGGACTTGCGAAAAGCCACAGACTGCCTGTTGAAAGGGTTGCGTCGTTTGGAATATGAAGCGATATCCTTATGCATGACAGGCACTTTTTTCACCGAAACTACCTCGTCGGTGTCAGTGTCGAACTCCTCCACATATGTGCCGATGATATCAAGCTTAGGCTTCACCGCAAAAAGGGTCATCTGCTTCAAGCAGCGGTTAGGGAGAGATATATCGTCGCTGTCCATTTTCACGATATAATCGCATTTACACGCCTTTATGCCCTCGTTGTAAGCCTTTCCAACGCCCACGTTCTCGTCTATCTGAACGATATGGAAAATATGCTTGAACTCGTCCTGAAAAGACTTCACGATAATATTAAGCTCGCAGGTGAGCTTGCCATCGCACACAAGCACGAAGTCAGAGGGAGGATATGACTGCATGAGCATAGACTCAAGACTCTCGTTAAGGTTCTCAGGAAGCTCACGGTCATACACCGACATAAGCACACTGTATTCAGGCAGCGTATATTTTCCAACACGATACGTCATAAAATCCCTCCCCTGCATTATTATCAACTCAATTATACTATAACAGCTCCAAAAAGTCAACTACGACCAACAAAGTATACTATTTATAAAGTATACTATTTATATAGTACAGACCAATACACAAAAAAGACCGCCCCATTCGGAACGGTCTTGTAAGCTACTTTGAAAAATTAGCCAAGCTTCTTAGCAAGCTGTGATACCTTTCTTGCAGCAGCATTCTTATGCATAATGCCCTTTGTGCAAGCCATATCTACCTTCTTGATAGCAGCTCTTACTACTTCTTCCTTGTTTTCTGCATTCTCAGCTACAGCAGCGTCAGCCTTCTTGAGTGCAGTTTTAAGATCAGACTTTACAGCCTTGTTTCTCATTGTCTTAGTGTTGATAACCTTGACTCTCTTCTTAGCGGATTTAATGTTTGGCATACCGACACCTCCCTCATTCTGTATAAATTTGCACTTATTTGCACAAGCTATCCGCAGACTGAGAGGAAATGCGGAAAGCCCTTTAAACAAGCCTTGTAAAATATTTTACCACATTTCAAAAGAAATTGCAAGGGGGTTTACTGAAAAAAATATAGAAATTTTGCGGCCTAAATTGTAGGAACACACAAAAACTTACACGATATCACAGGAAGGTGAATAAAATGAGCATTAGAACGGATATGGCGGCGGAGAGCTTTTCTCAGGCAGGCGGTGCGGAAAAGCTTCAGGGAGTGAAAGTCAAAAACAAGGTTATTGAAAACGCTAGGCTTGAGGTAACGGACATCACCATAGAAACACAGGAAGCCGCCGAAAAGCTTGGCAGACCTGTCGGCAGATACATCACCCTTACCGCCACAGATTCAACATTCGATATGTACAGCGACAGTTTTCGTGAGCGTGCAGAAGTCATAGCAAAAGCCTTAGGTGAGCTTTGCGGTGGATGTGAACGTTTTTTGGCAGTAGGGCTTGGGAACTATGCCCTGACTTCCGACGCTGTTGGCCCTCTTACCGCTGAAAAGATCTTCGCTACCCGCCACATAAAAAGCCTTGCAAAAGAGATTGATACTGACGATCTGGGCGAGGTCACAGTGATACAGACAGGAGTGCTTGGAAACACGGGAATAGAATCCTCAGAGCAGGTAAAAGCAATTGCAGAGCGTGTAAGACCGCAGGCTGTCATTGCCGTTGACGCACTGGCTTGCAGCGAGCTTTCAAATCTTGGCAGGACAATACAGCTTTGCAACACCGGCATTTCTCCGGGAAGCGGAGTCGAAAACGCACGAAAAGAGCTTTCGCTTTCGACCCTCGGGGTAAAGTGCATTGCCATAGGCGTGCCAACGGTCATAGACCTTTGCACTGCCGCACAGCACATTTTTGGTCAGACAGCACCTGAAAGCTCTGAAAACATCATGGTCGCTCCGAAAACTGCCGACAAACTTTCGGAAAACTGCGCAAAGCTCATTGCAATGGGCATAAACCGCGCCGTTCACCCTGCCCTGTCGCAAGAGGACATTCAAACTCTCACCTGCTGACAAAAGACAGGTGATACAGTAATGTAAAAGCTGTATACAACAATTGTAAACTTTTTATTAATATGTATGAGTGAAATTGCGAAAACGTTTTCTGAAAACGAATACTCACACAAATTCAACACACCTTTGTCATAATCAACAAAAACGCTTGAGCTTTATATTGCAAAATGCTGATTGACTAAATTTAAACTTTTTGTTATCATTAGTAAGGACGAAAAATAAGCGTTATGGCAAGCGTTGTCGGGTAACAATGCTTGTCGATCGTAACAGATGAACGTTTTGGGTAAGGAACATTCGTCTATTATCAAGGAGGTTACTATAATGAAAATGGCAAAGAGAATTTTCGCTGCTGCTTGTGCGCTTTCACTGGCTTGCAGCATGGCTGCTTGCGGCAGCTCATCAAGTGACAGCTCATCTTCCAAGAAGGAAGCTAAGGCTATGACAGATGATCAGAAGGAGCAGGTAAATGCACTTCAGGATAAGCTCCCTGACATCGAGCTTTCAAACAAGACAATCAAGTGGATGGCTCACTATGACATCAACCCTAGTGATGGTAAGTCAGAATCACCTGCTATCTCACTTTTCCAGACTAAGTACGGTGGAAAGATCGAGTACGTTCGGACAACTTGGGACAACAGATATACTGATCTTGCTAAGGCAGTTATGGCTAACGACTCACCTGACTTCTTCCCTGCTGACGACATGGACGCATTCCCTAAGGGTGCAATCAAGGCCATGTTCGAGCCTATCGACGATGTAGTTGATTTCAGCTCAGACATCTGGTCATCATCACAGACACTTAACGATTCATTCGTATTCAACGGCAAGCACTATGTAGCTGCTATCGACGTAAGACCACAGTATGTTTGTGTATACAACACAAAGACAATATCAGACTTTGGCTATGACGATCCTGCTGAGCTTTACGCTAATGACGAGTGGACATGGAGCAAGTTCACAGAGATGTGCCTTGACTTTGCAGACTCTGAAGCTGACAGATATGCTCTTGATGGTTACTGGTACGGCAAGGCTCTTAACGATACTTGCGGTTATCCACTTATCGGTCTTGAGGACGGCAAGCTTGTAAACAACATGGGCAAGGCTGAAGTTGGCACAGTTCAGGATCTTATGTACAACCTTGAGAAGAACAACGTTGTATTCGACAGATCAAGCAACAACTGGAAGACAAGAGGTGACGGAGCTAACGGTGAAGGTCTTGGTTCACAGCTCACACTGTTCATTCCTATCGGCACATGGGCTCTCGAGGATACTCCTGAAAAGACTAAGACATTCGGAAGCGTCAAGGACGGCGAGGTTATGTTCGTTCCAATGCCAAGAATGGACGATTCTGACAAGTACTATGTATCTACAGGCGTAAACGGCTATCTCCTCTGCAAGAACGCTCCAAACCCAGACGGCTTCAATGCGTACGTAAACTGCTGCAAGGTTGCAAACTCTGAGGTACAGAACATTACAGAAGAACAGCTCAAGAACGACTACGGCTGGTCAGACGATATGATCGAGATGCGTAAGACAATTTACGATCTGGCTAGACAGAATCCTGTATTTGACTTCCAGGACGGCGTATCTGCTGAGCTTTCAACACTTATGCAGACAGTAAACCAGGCTACAATGATAACAGGCGGCGGAGCTACTACATGGACAGAGTGCGTTGCTGAGAACCAGAAGGCTGTTGATTACATCATTAAGGAAGCAAACGCTAACGTTGCTGAATAATTCAGTATTTTCAAGCGGGACGTTTATTCGTCCCGCTTTTTTTGTTGCCTTTGTATTTGTCACGAATTTGTTAAATATATTTGTACGCAAAATGCACAATATAAAATACATAAATTTGTGCAAGAATTTTACGGATTTTTATGTACAAATCACAAAAAATATGCTATAATAAATACACGTTAAAAAGAATATATCAAAGAAGGGAGATATGTTTTATGAGATCGATTATTACTATCAGCCGTGAATTTGGCAGCGGAGGACGTGAAATAGGCAAGAAGCTTGCTGATGATCTGGGCATACCTTTCTATGATAAAGAGCTTTTGGAAATGGCTTCAAAAGAGAGCGGTATATGTCAGGAGCTTTTTGTTAAGAACGATGAGTCCTATACTAACAGCTTTCTTTTCTCACTGGTCATGGGTAATTACCCTGTAAGTGCAGACGGCAGGATCAATCCTGATATGCCGCTGAATCACAAGATATTCTTGGCTCAGTTTGAAACTATCAAGAACATTGCAAAGAAGGGTCCTTGTGTTATTGTAGGACGTTGTGCTGACTATGTTCTGAAAAATGAGCCTAATATTATCGACTTCTTCATTTCCGGCAACACTGCCGAAAAGAAAAAGCGTATCCTTGAGAGATACGATATCGAAAAAAACAAAGCTGAGGACTTTATCCGCAAGACTGATAAGCGGAGAGCTTCATACTATAATTATTACACCGACATGAAGTGGGGCGAAGCAAAGAACTATGACCTTTGTATCAACTCGTCCAAAACAGGCGTTGACGGTGCTATCAAGCTTATGAAGGCTTATATCGAAATAAAAGAAGCCAACGCTGATAAATAGGAATTTTTCGTTTTAATTCATTTTACTTTCCTTACTACGAAAGAGGGCTGACCATAGGGTCGGTCCTTTTCCGTTTTATGAGAAGTTTTATTACTCCAGCTTAAACAAAGTGTAACCAATATGTTATTGACAATAACAAGCAAATATATTATACTGTATAAAAGGGCAGAAGTCCGTCAAAAAAATAAAAAAAATGCAAAAGGAGAAACAGAAAATGGCTGAAATAAAAGTTATCACTATCGGCAGACATTATTGCGCAGGCGGTTCGACTATCGGTAAGCTTGTGGCTGAAAAGCTTGGTATCCCATGCTATGACAGAGAGATAATCGACATGGCGGCACAAAAAAGCGGCATTGCAATGAGCGAGATACAAAAATACGAGGAAGCCGCTCTTAGCATTCTCAAAACACCGATAAATCTGTTTTCAAAGGAGAAAGAGTATCCTATAACAGAGAAGATATTCGCCGCTGAAACAGAGGTAATAATGGAGCTTGTTTCAAAGGGAAACTGCGTTATCGTGGGCAGATGTGCAGATTTTATACTGAAAAACAAAGTCAAGACGCTGAATGTCTTCATTAATGCAAGCTTTGAGAAGCGTCAGGAGTGCGCAATTGAGAAGCACAACATCTCCGAGGACGAGGTGGAAGCAAGGCTCAAAAAGTATGACAAAAAACGTGCCGACTATTACAACTCCAACACCAACAAAAAGTGGGGAGATATTTCAAGCTATGATATGTGCCTTGACAGCGGCAGGCTTGGCTACGAAATGTGCGCCGAGATAATTGCTGACACTGTGAAGCTTTCAAGGGAGAAATAGGGGCAATATTTTATTGGGAGCGATAAAAAATGTCAAAGGATAAGGAAGTCAAGACCAACGCCATGCGTATTCTTGACAGAAATAAGGTAAAATACAAGGTCAACACATATGAGTGCGACGAATTTATCGACGGCATACACATTGCAGATATGCTCGGTCAGCCATATGAAAGCTCGTTCAAGACCCTTGTGACAGTGGGTAAAAGCGGAAATTACTATGTTTTCGCTATCCCTATCGCAGAGGAGCTTGACATGAAAAAGGCGGCAAAGTCTGTGGGCGAAAAGTCGGTCGAGATGCTCCATGTGAAGGATATAAACTCTGTTACGGGCTACATTCGTGGTGGCTGTACACCCCTTGGTATGAAAAAACAGTACATGACGGTAGTTGACAGCTCTGCGGAGCAGTTTGAGGAGATAATCATAAGCGGCGGACGTATCGGGTCGCAGATAATGCTTTCTCCAAAAGACCTCATCAAGGTCACAAGGGGTAAATTTGAGAGCATAACAATGAGTGAATAGACAAAAAAAGAGAGCCGCTTGGCTCTCTTTTATTTTGCATTTATGTTGATATATTCGGGCTTTGTCTTTGAGTACATTATTTTCTGGCTGGAATAAAGTCCGTAATAGCCCGAAAGCATATAGCTTACTCCGCAGGCAACCGCAAAAAGCACAAGCCCACTTCCACCGAAAAGCTCATAGCTGAGAAGTATGGAAGCCACAGGGCAGTTCACAACGCCACAGAAAAGTGCCACAAGACCTATAGCCGCACCGAATGATGGGTCAAGCCCCAAAAAGCCTGCGGCTGTACAGCCGAAAGTTGCTCCGATAAAGAAGGTCGGGACTATCTCACCGCCCTTGAAGCCTGTATTTATAGTTATGGCGGGGAAAAGCATTTTCAGGGCAAAGGCTTCTGGGTGCGCCTTACCTTTCTCTAAAGCCGCCACGATAACGTCTACGCCTGCTCCGTTGTAATCCCTTGTACCTACAAGCAAAGTCAATGCAATGATCACAACGCCACCTACAGCTATCCTGAGATAGGTGTTAGGCAGATACATCTGAAATCTTGAATGTGAAAACTCCATTACCATGCAAAGGAGTATGGATATCACCGCACAAAGAGCCGCAAGCGCCGCTATCTGGGTCACAGACACAAGGGAAAGCCTTGGTATGCCTGTTATGTTGAACTTTGTTGGCGCAAGCCCTGCCAACAGCGATATTTTATATGCGATAAGAGAGGAAGCTATGCAAGGCACAAGACCCACATAGTATATAACGCCCACGCTTATTACTTCCATAGCGAAAAAAGTCGCAGTCAAAGGCGTGCCGAAAAGTGCGGCAAACACCGCGCTCATTCCGCACATTATCACAAGGCTGGAGTCTTTTTCGTCAAGCTTTAAAAGCTCGCCTGCCTTTGCGCCAATGCTTCCGCCAAGTTGCAAAGCCGCACCCTCACGTCCTGCCGAACCGCCCGTAAGGTGGGTGAGTACGGTGCCTAGAAAGATGAGAGGCGCCATAAGCAGCGGCACTTTGATGTTTCCACGAACAGAGCTTATGATAAGATTTGTACCGGTCTCCTCGTTCACCTTGCAGACACGATAGCTGAAAATGATAAACAGACCTGCCAACGGCATAAGATACAATGTCCAGCTATGACCCTCACGGAAGCCTGTGGCAAAGTTTACCGCCATATGGAACAGCGAGCCGACTACTCCCCCTATTACACCCACTGCGCAGGCGATAAAGACCCACTTTGCAAAGGCTATGGAGAATTTTTTCACCGTCCGCATTTTGCTTTTTATAAACTCACTGCTTATTTTCCTCACCCCTTTTTACAGAAAAACAACGGGCGACATATGCCGCCCGAAATACTTGAAATACAGCTCCACAATAATGTGACGTCGCATTTCTGTGAAACAGAAATTCAGCCGTTCCACTACAAGATAATATGCTAAATTATACCTCAGCGATTACCTCTACCTCAACGAGAACGTCCTTTGGAAGCTCTTTTGCGGCAACGCATGAACGTGCAGGCTTTGATGTGAAATACTCGCCGTAAACTCCGTTAAATGCACCGAAATCTGACATATTCTTAAGGAAGCAAACTGTCTTTACAGCCTTGCCGATAGATGTTCCTGCGGCTTCAAGAACGTTTGTGAGGTTCTTGCAAACCTGATGTGTCTGCTCCTCGATAGTTGTTGCCTCAACGTTGCCTGTTGCAGGATTGATTGCTATCTGACCTGATGTGAAAACAAGGTTTCCTACCTTCATTGCCTGTGAATATGGACCGATTGCATCCGGTGCGTTCTTTGTGTAAACAACTTCTGCCATTTTTATCTACTCCTGTCTTAAAATTACTTATTGACTATCTTAAAGCCTGCGGCTGTAAGAGCCTGTCTTATCTCTCTGATATGATCAAAGTTTCTTGTTTCAAGAACAAGTCTGAGCAGGCAATCTGTGATATCGCTGTCCTCGCTTGCTCTCTCGTGGTGAACAGAAACAACGTTTCCGCCAAGCTTTGAAATTATCTCTGAAACATCTCTAAGCTGACCAGGTCTGTCCTCAAGCTGGATAGTAAGAGTATCAGATCTGCCTGACTTGAGCAGACCTCTCTTGATAACTCTTGAAAGTATAGTTACGTCTATATTTCCGCCTGAAACAAGACATACAACCTTTTTGCCCTTGATGTCAGGTATCTTATTAAACATTACTGCGGCAACAGGTGTTGCGCCTGCGCCCTCTGAAACGAGCTTTTGCTTCTCGATAAGGTGGAGGATAGCTGATGATATCTCGTCGTCTGAAACTGTAACAACGCCGTCAACATACTTGCTGCAATACTCGAAGGTATGCTCGCCAGGCTCTTTTACCTTGATTCCGTCTGCGATAGTGTGAACGCTTTCAAGGCACTCTATCTTGCCGTCTTTAAGTGAATTTACCATTGAAGGTGCGCCTTCGGCCTGAACGCCGTATACTCTAACGCTTGGCTTGAGCTGTTTTACAGTGAATGCAACACCTGAGATAAGTCCGCCGCCGCCGACCGGAACAACGATAACGTCTGCGTCAGCCACCTGACTTAGTATCTCCAGACCGATAGTTCCCTGACCTGCGATAACATTCTCGTCATCGAACGGGTGAATAAATGTATAGCCGTTAGCGTCACGAAGCTCGATAGCCTTTGCGTAAGCGTCATCATAAACGCCAGGCACAAGACATACCTCAGCGCCATAGCCCTTGGTTGCCTCTACCTTTGAGATAGGTGCGCCGTCAGGAAGACAGATGATAGACTTTATACCGTTCTTTGTTGCGGCGAGAGCAACGCCCTGTGCGTGGTTTCCTGCTGAGCAGGCGATAACGCCGTGTGACTTTTCCTCGTCTGAAAGCTGTGATATCTTATAATAAGCTCCTCTTACCTTGAAAGAACCTGTTACCTGAAGATTTTCTGTTTTCAGATAAACGTCACAATCAGGGTTTACCTTTGGCGCATGGATACACGCTGTTGGTCTGATGACCTCTTTAAGCACGTTTGAAGCGTCAAAAACCTTATCCAATGTAAGCATAAAAAACAACCTCTTTTTTCTATGTAATAAAAAAAGCCCTCGCCTGACTAGAGGCGAAGACATAATATCTCCGTGTTACCACTCTGATTGCAGACCATAAGCCTGCCACTCATATCTCTTTCTAACGGTGAGAGACCGTATCCGCTTAACACATCTGCTTAGGCGGATCAGCTCAGAGATGATCCTGACGGCGTTATCCCTGCGGACTTTCACCAAACGTCCGCTCTCTGCGAAGTATTCGCACCGTCACCTTTCTCGTCACAGCCTTTATGATATTCAATACAATCATTATATCACCATAAATATGAATTGTCAACAGCAATAAAATGAATTTTTCTCTAAGACATTATACAAAAAATAAAAACCCACACGCTCGTGCAGGTTTTTATTCATTAAGGAAGTATAGAAAAAATATATGAAGAAAACAATCATGAAGTCTTTTTAACTGTCGGTCTTTCCCTTCCGACTGTAATAATATTACCACTGCAATGTGATAGAATTATGTGCAAAGAGAGTGCATTTGCAAAAATATCACCTTTTGTTTGCGTAATGCACAACGATATGACGAAGCTTCCCTGTGGTCATATCCCTGCCCTTTATATCCGCTCCGTTGTGGCTCATAAGCTCAGCGCAGACTATGCCGTCGGTACTGCACCTGAAAACCTCGTGTCCGTCACACACCACCACAAGCTTTTCACTATCAACAGATATTCCGCCTGTTCTTCCGATAACATTTTCCTCTGCGCCCTCACGCTCAACCACATAGGAAACTCGTTTCCCATGATAGCGTTCAAGCTCTTTCAAGGGCGTACCTTTATTTTTTCTGAAAAGTCCCATTTTACGCTCCTGTATCAATTATCTGCTATATTATTATCATTTCCTGCACAAAGCTGCCTTGCGGAGGCGATAACGTCAAGCGACTCGCCCACCGACTGCAAAAAGGCTGACAGCAGCCCAAGCTGGTCAACGCTCAAACCCTCGCCAAGATAATTTGCAAATGCCGCAGCCATTATATTAAGCTGCTGACCGCAGCACGATCCCCTGTTTTCCACTGATACCGCCCTTTCCTGCTCACAACGTTTCTCTGTCATAATATGCGTCAGAAGAATAATACGTTCGCATATGCAGATAATAAGGGCATATTCTGAAAGGGGTCAAACGCCTATGAACATCACTCACACCATACTTGCCACAGTTGGCTCTATAATCGTTATGTTCGCCATATCAAAGCTTCTTGGCAACAAGCAGATATCACAGCTCACGCTTTTTGACTACATCAACGGCATCACCATAGGCTCTATCGCCTCTGAAATGGCTGTTTCACAGGAAATGGACGAGCTTATCGTGCCTGTTATCGCAATGGTGCTTTACGGACTGACAGGCTTTCTGTTGTCTGTGCTTACGATGAAGTCTATCCACTGCCGACATTTTCTTTCGGGCAAGCCTATCCTGCTTATTGAAAAAGGCAAAATATATCCCGAAAATCTTAAGACCGCCAAGCTTGATGTGAACGATCTGCTTTCAAGGGCGAGAACGTCAGGCTATTTCGACATCTCAAAGATATACTACGCTATTCTGGAAACCAACGGCACTATCTCTTTCATGGAACGTGCCACAGAAGCACCTCTCACTCCAAAAGACTTAGGATATGAGAAGCAGGACGAAAAGCTTTGCACCGACCTTATCCTTGACGGCGTTATTATGGAGGACAACCTGAAATACGCAGGCAAGGAGATAAAATGGCTCACCAACGAAATAAAAAAGCAAGGCTGTTCATCACCTGACAAGGTCTTTCTCTGCATAGTTGACGGAAACGACAAGGTGACAGTGTTCCCGAAAACTCAGGAGAGCAACAAGAAGATCTACTTCGACTGAACCTTCTTCAAAAACTCGTGGAGTTCCTCTGCAAGCCTGCTCACAGGCAGACCAACAACGTTATAAAAGTCCCCGTCTATCTTTTCCACAAGAAGTGCTCCAAGCCCTTGTATGCCGTAAGCCCCCGCCTTATCCATAGGCTCGCCCGAATTTATATATCCGCGAATTTTATCATCGCTCAAATCTTTAAACTTTACTTTTGTCCTAACTTTTCCGCCAAACCATTCGATTTTAACGTGATACGATCTATGCATATTTCCCCTTTTTTATTCGGATACCTTCCTTTCACCGGATTAACATAATACATAT
>OKVK01001080.1_pt1 | contig 15061 bp, 10 predicted proteins | sample 1604771 | NCBI WGS metagenome assembly OKVK01 (sample SAMN01760906, study PRJEB22395) | human gut metagenome | reverse complement strand
AAACAGGGAGTAACCGTAAAGCCCCACGCAGGCAGCGAATTGCAGATTGGGCAGCGGGGGGAAAGCGGCCGGGCGGTCACACTGGAAATCGACGGTCAGTCTGTCAGCGCATCCGAACTGCGTCTGGCGCTTGGCAGTACCAAAATGCGCTCTACCCTGCTGACCAGCCTGAAAATGCAGAATGGTAAAATTCACATGGCCGGAAAAGGCTATGGTCACGGCGTGGGCATGAGTCAATGGGGAGCCTACGGCATGGCGCAGAACGGCAAAACAGCAGAACAGATCATAAGGCACTATTTCCAGAACGTAGAAATTGCCCAAGTCTGGGAATAAGTCGCGCATGCCAGAATCTCGGTAATATCAAACGCCGCCCATCGCTTCCGAAAGAGAAGGCAATGGACGGCGTTTCATTTCTCAATATATGATTTTACTTTCCGAGCTTAATGCAGGCCGGACCCTCCGGACGGATGTCCAGCACATTGCAGCAGTGCTGGCCGAAAACGGACTCCATTTCTTTGACAAAGGAAGGCAGTTCCTTCGTAGGCACGAAGTTCAGCGTGGTGCCAGCGAAACCGCCGCCGTGGACGCGCCATGCGCCGATGCCGTCGAGCAGTTTGCTGCTCAGATACAGGCCCGTTTCCAGCTTGCGGTCGTCGGTCGCGCTCGTGACGATGTTGGTCAGCAGCGTTTCCGATGAGCGGCCGGACTCGTTCATAAGGCGCATGTATTCCGCAGCATCGCCTGCGATGAGCGCGTCGCGCATTTTGGGAACGCGTGCGTTTTCGTCGAAAAAGTGCTTTGCGCGGCGCACCGGGCGGTCGGATGTGTTCCACTTCTTTGCGTAGAACTCGGCAGGATCGACCTCGCCCAGAAGCTCCTTGCCGAAGAAGCTTGCAATATAGCGCATGTCCGCCGGGATGCGCGCATAGCTCGTGTCAAGCCCGGCGTGGCTGCCGCCGGTGTCCGTAAGGCACAGCGTCAGGCCCATGCGCGAAAAGTCCGCGTTCACGGGGATGATCTCGCCGGTGAGGAAATCAATATACACCGCCTTGCCCAGCGAGCAGGCGAGCTGATCCATAAGTCCGCAGGGCTTGCCGAAGTGCAGGTTCTCCGCCTGCTGGGCAACGCGCGCCACGGCATACGGCTCAAGCTCAGAGTTGTTGTACAGGCCGTTGAATATCCTGCACATAAGCACGGCAAACGCTGCCGACGAGCTGAGACCCGAACCTGCGCTCAGCTCGCTTTCGAGCGTTGCGTCAAAGCCGCCGAAGCTCGCACCGATATCGTACATTGCCGATGCAACGCCGCGAACCAGAGCCGTCGACGATCCGAATTCCTCCGGATGCACGTCAAGATCCAGCAGGTTTATATCCATGTCCGGAAAGCCGGCCGATCTTATGCGCGCGACATTGTCGAAATTCGGCTCGACAAATGCGTGTATGCCTTTGTCGACAGCCGATGCGAGCACGCGGCCTTTCTGATGATCTGTGTGGTTTCCGGCAAGCTCAGTTCTTCCGGGAGCAAAAAAGCTGTTCATAATACGCCTTCTCTGACCGGCCAAAGCCGGAACATTTTATTTTCTGTCCAAAACTTTTTCTATACCTTCGACAACGCCGTTTGCGTCAACGCCGTACTTTGCAAGAAGCTCCTTGTAGGGAGCAGACTCGGTGAACGTGTCCTGAATGCCGACAAATTCGGTAGGAACGCCGCAGCCTTCATATGCGAGCACCTCCGAAACAGCGGAGCCGAGACCGCCGTGGATGTTGTGCTCCTCGGCGCAGACGATAGCGCCGGTCTCTTTTGCGCACTTTACGATAAGCTCGCGGTCGATGGGCTTTATCGAGTACATATCGACGACGCGCACGGAGATAAGGCGCTCCTCAAGAAGATTTGCGGCCTCAAGCGCCTTGTGCACCATTATGCCGCAGGCGATAACGGTAACGTCCGAGCCGTCGCGGACTATTGCGCCCTTGCCAAGCTCAAACTTGGTGTCCTCGGTGTACAGATCGGGATATACCTCGCGGCTCAGGCGCAGATACATCGGGCCGTAGTTTTCAACGGCGTATTTGGTTGCCCAGCGCGCGGCAGCCGCGTCGGCAGGGGCGATGACCTTCATATTCGGCAGAGCGCGCATGAAAGCAATATCCTCGGTCGCATGGTGGCTTGCGCCGTCCAGCGCGTCGGACATGCCGCAGTATGCGCCGCCGAACTTTACGTTCAGGTTTGCGTAGCAGATCTGATCGCGGGCCGAGAGCAGGCCCAGCGAGGTGAGGAATACCGTAAAGGTGTTCACAAACGGGATCTTGCCGCAGGCAGCCATGCCGGCTGCGGTCGCTACCATGTTCTGCTCGGCTATGCCCATGTTGAAAAAGCGCTCGGGGTGAGCCTTGCCGAATATTGCGCTCTTGGTGGAACCCGAGAGGTCTGCGTCAAGCACGACTATATTTTCGTTCGTATCGCCCAGCTCGGCAAGCACCGAACCGTAAACTTCTCTTATCTGCTTAGGCATTGACCGCACCTCCCAGTTCTTCCATCGCTTTTGCGAAGCTTTCGTCGTCTATCGCCTTGCCGTGCCATGCACTTTTGCCTTCCATGAAGGAAACGCCCTTGCCCTTAACGGTGTTGGCAATGATGACGGTGGGGGCGCCGACTGCGCCGTCGGCAACGTTTATGCAGAAGTCGAGTGCCTCGAGGTCGTGACCGTCGCACTCAAGCACCGTCCAGCCGAAAGCCTCCCACTTTGCGGAAAGATCGCCCAGGGGCATGACCTCGTCGGTCGTGCCGTCGAGCTGAACCTTGTTATAGTCAACTATTGCGATCAGGTTATCAAGCTTAAACTTTGGAGCGCTCATTGCGGTTTCCCAGATAACGCCCTCGTCCAGCTCGCCGTCGCCGAGAACGGCATAGACCTTGGCAGGAGAGCCGTTGAGCTTGAGCGCCATTGCCATGCCCTGTGCGGCAGGAAAACCCTGACCGAGCGGGCCTCCGGGGATCTCGACACCGGGGGTGTGCATGTTCGGATGGCCTGCAAGACCGCCCATGCGGCGCAGAGTCATCATATCCTCAACAGGGAAGAAGCCCTTTTCCGCGAGGTTGCGGTAAAGCATCGGTGCTGCGTGACCCTTCGAGAGCACGAGCCTGTCGCGGTCGGGATCGTTGGGCTTGGATGCGTCAAGATTCATATGCTCCTGATAAAGATACGTCAGTATCTCGCACACGGAAAGTGAGCCGCCGGGGTGGCCGGATTGCGCTGCGTGTATCGCAGTCAAAACGTCGATTCTGAAGCGTCTGCAAAGCTCGGTAAGCTCGGCATAGCGCTCGGCAGTTAAAGCCATTATTTTGTCCTCCGTTTGATTAATTTTTTCTCTTTTTCGTCCCTTAACTACATTCTTTATCATTATATAATATAGAACAACGCCCCTTTAAAGTCAATTCTTTTTAGAGGCGAACCGGGCTACCGGAGATATATGTATTGGTAGCTGCCCTAATTCGCCACTAAAAATATTTACAAGGAAGAGAGTTTAGTGTATAATATTACAGCTAATTTTATTGAGGAATGATTACGATGATAGAATTTGAAGAATATAAGGGAAAACTCAACGGCCTGAAGCCGACGTTGGACGCGCTGCGTGATGCGCTGCACCTTGAAGCAGCCGAGAAAGAGATCGAGGAGCTTGAGGGGCAGAGCGCGCGCGACGGATTCTGGAACGACGTTGAAAATTCTCAGCGCGTGCAGAAGCGTTTAAAGCAGCTCAAGGCCAAGGTCGAAAACTATGAAAAGCTCTGCTCTGGCTGGGATGATCTGATGACGCTGTGCGAAATGGCCATCGAGGAGGGCGACGACTCGATGCTGCCGGAGCTGCAGAGCGAGTATGCCGAGTTTGAAAAGAAGCTGGAGGAAACTCGCCTTGGCACGCTGCTCACCGGCGAGTACGACGCCAATAACGCCATACTTACATTCCACGCAGGCGCAGGCGGCACCGAGGCTCAGGACTGGACGCAGATGCTCTACCGCATGTACAACATGTGGGCCGAGCGCCACGGCTACACCGTCAAGCTCATGGACTATCTCGACGGCGACGAGGCCGGCATCAAGAGCGCGACCATCATGATCGAGGGCGAAAACGCTTACGGCTTCCTGAAAAGCGAGCACGGCATCCACCGCCTTGTGCGCATCTCGCCGTTTGACTCGTCCGGCCGCCGCCACACCTCGTTCTCTGCGGTCGAGGTCATGCCTGAGATCAGCGACGATAACGAGATCGAGCTGCGCGACGAGGACATTAAGATGGATGTTTACCGTTCCTCCGGCGCAGGCGGCCAGAAGGTCAACAAAACCTCATCCGCCGTTCGCCTGACCCATATCCCGACCGGCATCGTCGTGTCCTCCCAGGTCGAGCGAAGCCACTTCCAGAACCTCGAAAACTGCCGCAACATGCTCCGTGCACGTCTTGCCGAGATCAAAGAGCGCGAGCACCTCGAGAAGATAAGCGACATCAAGGGCGTTCAGCAGAAGATCGAATGGGGCAGCCAGATCCGCTCCTACGTTTTCATGCCCTACACCCTCGCCAAGGACCACCGCACCGGCTATGAAAACGGCAACATTCAAAACGTCATGGACGGCGACATTGATGGATTTATAAACGCATTCCTTGCCATGAAGGCAGCTACCTGACAGGCCTATTTTTGCCCATGCGGCGTTAAACGGAGCCAGACATACACAAAGTATGCCTTGGCTCCGTTTGCCTTGCCTGGACAAAAATATCCTCTGTCAGGCTCTCAAATATGCCTCCGGGCTTTTCGCCTTGTCTGAGCACAAACATCCTCTGTCAGGATTTAAATAGAAAAGTATGCCTTCTGCCTCTTCGCCTTGCCTGAACAAAAACATCCTCTGTCAGGCTTAAAATATTCCTTTTTGGAGGCGATTTAAGGCTGTACCTATACACTTATTGCGCTTGTCCGGTTCGCAGGTGCGGAGAAAACCGTGACTGCCTCGCTCTACAGTGGTACTGTGCTCTGTTTTTCAGCGCACTACAGTAATGCGAGGCAGTTGTTGTTTTATCCGCAGTTTCCGGTCGGGCTACAGCAATAAACGTATCCGTAGGTGCCCCAATGCGCGTCAAAAAAGCCTCGCACTATTGTAGCGCGAGGCAGTTGTTGTTTTGTCGGCAGTATCGAACCGGGATACCGCAATAAACGTATCAGTAGTTGCCCCGGTGCGAATCTAAAAAACGCGTGAGGAATTCGCGGGTCTTGGGGTTCTGTGGATTTTCAAATATATCGTGGGGCTTGCCCTCCTCACAGATAACGCCGCCGGACATGAACACGACGTTTGAGGAAACGTCTCGGGCGAACGCCATCTCGTGGGTGACGACGATCATCGTCAGGCCGTCCTCGGCGAGCGAGCGCATAACGTCGAGCACTTCGCCGACCATCTGAGGGTCGAGTGCACTCGTCGGCTCGTCAAACAGCAGCGCCTCCGGCTCCATTGCCAGTGCGCGTGCTATCGCGACGCGCTGCTTCTGACCGCCCGAGAGCTGCGAAGGGCGTGCGTTTATGTACGGCGCCATGCCCACGCGCTCGAGATACTTCATTGCGATGGTCTCGGCCTCCTCGCGGCTGCGCTTTAAAACCGATACCTGGCCGGTGATGCAGTTGTTGAGTGCGGTCATGTTGTTGAACAGGTTGAAGCTCTGGAACACCATGCCGACCTTGGCTCTGTACTGCGAAAGATTCATATCGTGTCCGGTGATGTCCTTGCCGTGATACAGGATCTGGCCGGAGGTCGGAGTCTCGAGCAGGTTGATGCATCTGAGCATCGTGCTCTTGCCCGAGCCGGACGCGCCGATTATGCTGAGCACCTCGCCCTTGGAAACGCTCAGATTTATATCGCGCAGAACGGTGTTTTCGCCGAACTGCTTCTGAAGATGGACAAGCTCTATTACTTTTTCGGACATAACTTATGCCTCCCTGCTTATGCGGATCTCGGCCGCGCTGTCGCTCTGCGAGCCGAATATGACGTAGCTGTCATTGCCGTCGAGCTTGCGCTCGACCCAGCGCAGCAGGCGCGTGACCGTGAAGGTCAGGATGAAGTAGATAACGCAGACGACCAGATAGGTCTGGAAGGTCTCAAAGCTCTGGCGCTTTATGATGCCTGCAAAGTAGTACAGCTCCGTAACGCCGATGACGTTGAGCACCGAGGTGTCCTTAATATTAATGACGAACTCGTTGCTGACCGAGGGGAGAATGTTGCGCATGACCTGGGGGATGATTACCTTGAGCATGGTCTGCGAATGGGTCATGCCGATGCTCATTGCGCCCTCAAACTGCCCCTTGTCGATGGAGATGATGCCGCCGCGGACGATCTCGGCCATGTATGCGCCGGTGTTTATCGAAACGATCAGAATGCCCGAGGGGATAAGCGGCAGGGTGCTGCCGCCGGTGGCGAAGGCATAGCCCCAGTAGATGACCATTGCCTGCACCATCATAGGCGTGCCGCGGAATATCTCGACGTACACTGCGATAACCGCGTTGAGGATCTTGTGCAGCACGCGCAGCACCGCGTTTTTGGAAAGCGGAGCTGTGCGTACAACGCCGGTGAGAAGTCCGATCACGAGACCGGCAACCGTGCCGATGAGTGCGATCAGCATGGTGTTGCCCACGCCGTCAAGCAGGTTGGGATAATATTTGATTACTATATTTACAACATCGTTCAAAAAGCTCATGGCATTTTACCGGCCTTTCGGTTTGCTTACTTGCGGATGATAACGACGAGGTTGGACTCGTAGTAGGTGTCGGAGAAGTCGATCTGCTGTGCGCGCTCTGCGGTGGGACTCATGCCTGCCGCGATCGCGTCGATAGCGCCGGACTCAAGTGCCGGGATGAGGGAATCCCACTCGAAGGAGTAGATCTCGAGCTTCATGCCGAGCTTGTTTGCAATGTACTGTGCGATCTGGACGTCGTAGCCGTTTGCGTACAGGCCTTCCTTGCCTTCGCCGGAGATGGGAACTGCGCCGAGGCTGGTGCCGTCCATATCGGTCCAGTTGTACGGCTCATATGCGCATTCCATGCCGACTCTCAGAACACCGTTGGTGGTTTCGGGTGCGGGGCAGCTGATTGCAAATTCGCTTACTTCGCCGCCGGATGCGAGTGTGACTATCTGCTCCATAAGCTCTGCGCGCTGCTCATCGGTGATGGTCGCGAGAACCTCGTTTATCTGAGCTCTCAGCTCCGAGCCCTTCTTGAGGCCGACTGCGATGCCGACGTCTGCTGCTGTCGCGGTAAAGCCGGTGTCGTTGTTCTTCAGAGGAATGTAGGTCAGGCTGTCGTCGGACTGGCAGACGGAGAATGCCGTCGGCTCTTCTGCGACGTAGCCGTCGATGGCGCCGGACTTGAGCGCGGTCAGAAGGTCTGCAAACTCAGGATAGGTCGAGGACTGGACGTTCTCGATCTGAGTGAGTGCGTCGGCGTGGAAAGTGCCGGCCTGGGCGGCTATCTTGCGGCCTGCGAGGTCTGCAAGGCTTGTTGCCTTCGTAAGGTCAGCGGCTTCGCTGCCGTTTTCGTTGTCACTGCTGCCGCAGCCTGCAAACAGGCAAAGGCACATTACTGCTGCCATAAGCAGCGCGATAAGGTTTCTGGTTCTTCTCATTTTCTTGGAACTCCTTTTGGATAAATTAATAAGCCTGCGACCCGAAGTGGTATCGCAGGCTTTAGAAAAAAAGAAATTCCAAAATTAAATTGCCTTCGATAGCGCTCCACATAAATGTGACAGTCCAACGCTTATTCAGCGAAGTCCCAGCTTCAGTCCGGCGGCAACCGAACTGTACTTCGGCGGAATTGCCTTTCCTCCGCAGCCGCTTGCCGGCGTATACCGTGGAGTACTCATCGTTTCCGCAACCTCTATCAGGTGCTGTCTTATTTGAGCCGAATTATAGAACCCTCTTTTTACGTTGTCAATACCCTTTTTGCACTTTTAACACATTTGCACGAATTTTTAGAGGCGAATTGAGGCTGTACTTATACGATTATTACAGGTGCCCGGTATCGATACTGCGTAGAAAACCGGAGTTGCCTCGCTCTGTATTAGTCTGACGTGTTGTGGTTCATTACAGGTGCCCGGTGTCGAAACTGCGAAAAAAACCGTAATTGCCTCGCTCTGCGTGAGCCGGGAGGGATGTGGTTTATCACAGGTTCCCGGTATCGAAACTGCGTAAAAAACCGTAATTGCCTCGCTCTGTGTGAGTTGGGTGGGCTGAGTGCCCTTTAAAATCCGTGCGCGAAGCGCACACAATAATTATTCATCATTCATTATTCACTATTAATTGCCTGTAAAAAAGAAGCTTGCATCGCAAGCTTCTTTTTTACAGATACGGTGTTCCTTCCGGAGGAACGTATTCGTTTTTGAGTATCTCGCTGAAGTCGGGATCGGCGGCGGTGGTGTCCTCCGTGTCGCGTACATAGTTGATAAACTCAGTCATAAGATCGCTCGGCTCGCGGTTTTTCATGCGCACGAGGACGTATTCTATCTGCCGGGCCGGGCCTGTTATTATCTTCGTTACCAGCAGATCGTTCGGCGTGTATGTAGTGCGCGGAAAAATGGTTATGCCGATATCAAGCTCCGACATTGCCACGGCGTCAAGATAGTTTGACAGCGTGCATATAATGTTCGGCTCGGCGTCTGCTTCGGCAAACCATGCGCGTATTGCGTCGATGCGCGATGGGCGGCTGGGCACTATAAGCGGCTTTCCGGCAAGACTCTTGAGCGGTATCGTATCGCTGCCTCCGGCAAGCTCGTTTGAGCGCGACATTATCGCGACCCACGGGCCGCGCCCGACGGTGATGCCCTCAAGGTGCTCCGTGTCGTAAGGTGCGGCTATCACCGCAAGGTCAACAAGACCCTGACGCAGCCGGTCGAGCACATCGTCGCTGCTGCCGTTCCACATGCTGTATTTGATATTGGGGAACTCCTCCTTAAATCCGGCTATCCAGCGCGCCGTGAGAAACGGAGCACGTCCCTCGACGATGCCAAGGTTTATCGTTCCGCTCATGCCGCCTTCAAGACTCATGACTTCGTGCTGAGCCTTTTCGGTCATGTCCAGTATCTGTGTTGCGCGCAGCAGCAGCAGCCGTCCGGCGTCGGTCAGCTGCAATTGTCTCTTGCCGCGGATGAACAGCTTCGTGCCAAGCTCCTCCTCAAGAGCTTTCATCTGGTTGCTCAGCGGCGGCTGACTCATGCACAGGCGCTCGGCCGCGTGCGTTATGTTCAGCTCCTCGGCAACCACGGTGAAATATCTAAGTGTTCTAAGATCCATCTTGTTACCTCTCTTTTCTCTGCACGTGGTATTATACCATATTTTTTCGATATGGCAACCGCAATGGTATATGTATTTTATTTATCAAACTTCTTGTGCTAATATACCGCCATAAGGTCGAAGCAGGGACAAAATCCTTGAACCTTATTTGTTGTAATCATTTGCTCTCTCATCTGTAAAACTGAAGTCTGCCGCATTCCTCTATGCGGCAGAATTTAGTTTTTTATAGGGCAGTGAATACGACGTCAATTGAATACGGCAAATGCAATGACGAAGACAAGTAGCTCGTATGCTCGGTCGCAGAGAGTCGGGGACAGTGCGATCCCGACACCGGAGGATGAGTGAATAACACTTTATCAGCAGCGATCTGAACGGAATGCCAAGTAGGAAAGACGCGGAGTGCGGCGTTAAGGCACGAGGGCTTGGTTGAGCCCGTAAAAGTGATTGCTTCGGCAGTAAGTTAGGTGGCACCGCGGATTTGCAGCTATTCGTCCTAAAGTTTAGGGATAGCTGCCCAAAAAATTCGGAGGTGCATTTTTTATGTGTTCAATCATCGGTTTCACAAGCAAAAAGCTTACTGCTCAGTCGGTCAGAGCGTATTTTGACCGCACGGTATCGCGCGGCCCGGACGCAACGCGGGTGCTGGAGCTTGACGGCGCGGTGCTGGGATTTCACCGCCTGTCGATCATGGGACTTGACGAAAGCGGCATGCAGCCGTTTTATCTCGGCGGCGACGCGGTAGTCTGCAACGGCGAGCTGTACGGCTTCCGACAGCTCCGCAAGGAGCTGAGTGCAAAATACAGCTTCAAAAGCGAGTCCGACTGCGAGATCATTCTGCCGCTTTACCGCGAATACGGCCTTGAGATGTTCAAAAAGCTCGACGCGGAGTTTGCCATGATAATTTATGACGGGCAGACAAAGCAGCTTATCGCTGCGCGCGACCCCATCGGCATAAGGCCGCTGTATTACGGACATTATTCCGACGGCAGCGTGATATTTGCAAGCGAGGCAAAAAACCTTGTCGGTCTGTGCGGCGACATCATGCCGTTCCCTCCCGGACATTACTATGCAGACGGAAAGTTTGTCCGCTACGCCGATCTGACGAGCGTGTCGGAGTATTCGAGCGACGATATCGACACCGTTTGCGGCAAGATCCGCGAAAAGCTCATTGCCGGCGTTGAAAAACGCCTTGACGCTGACGCTCCGCTCGGCTTCCTGCTTTCAGGCGGCCTTGATTCAAGCCTTGTGTGCGCAATATCGGCAAAGCTTTTGGGCAAAAAGATCCGCACCTTTGCCATCGGCATGGATCAGGACCCCATCGATCTTAAATATGCGCGCAAGGTCGCCGATTTCATCGGCTCTGAGCACATGGAGGTCACCATGACGCGCGACGAGGTCATTTCCTCGCTCGAGGAAGTCATAGCGATGCTCGGCACCTATGATATAACCACCATCCGCGCGAGCATGGGCATGTACCTTTGCTGCAAGGCGATACATGAGAAAACCGATGTGCGCGTGCTGCTCACGGGCGAGATTTCCGATGAGCTGTTCGGCTATAAGTACACCGACTTTGCCCCCTCGCCGGAGGAGTTCCAGCGCGAGGCTAAAAAGAGAGTGGACGAGTTGCACATGTACGACGTTCTGCGTGCCGACCGCTGCATTTCCGTAAACTCGCTGGAAGCGCGTGTACCGTTCGGCGATCTTGATTTTGTCCGCTATGTCATGAGCATCGACCCAAAAATGAAGATGAACACCTATGACATGGGAAAATATCTTCTGCGCCGCGCGTTTGAAAAGGACGGCATCCTGCCCAATGAGATACTCTGGCGTCAGAAGGCGGCGTTTTCCGACGCCGTCGGCCACTCGATGGTCGATGACCTCAAGGCCTATGCCGAGAGCGTTTACACCGACGATCAGTTTGCCGAGGGTATAAAAAAATACGATTTTGCGGCTCCCTTTACAAAAGAGAGCCTTCTGTACAGAGATATATTCGAAAAGTACTATCCCGGTCAGGCACGGATGGTCAAGGACTTCTGGATGCCTAACAAAACGTGGCCGGGCTGTGACGTTGACGACCCCTCCGCACGAGTTCTTAAAAACTACGGCGCGAGCGGAAAATAAAAGGAGGATAAAACCATGAGCAGAGAAGTAAAAAAGATCCCTGAGCTGTTCGGCAGCTGCGTATTCAACGAACGCACCATGCGCAAATACGTCAAGGAGAAGTACTTCCAGGAGTGGAAAAAGTGCCTTTCCGACGGGAAGCCCCTGACGCTTGAAGTTGCCGACGGCATTGCCGAGGGCATGAAGCAGTGGGCGCTTGAAAACGGCGCGACCCACTTCACTCACTGGTTCCAGCCCCTGACCGGTATTACCGCCGAAAAGCACGACAGCTTCATTTCGCCTGCCGGCGGCGGTGCGATAACGATGGAATTCTCCGGCAAGGAGCTTGTGCGCGGCGAGCCGGACGCATCCAGCTTTCCATCCGGCGGCCTGCGCGCGACCTTTGAGGCGCGCGGCTACAGCGCATGGGATCCCACCGCGTTTGCGTTCATAAAGGACGGAACACTGTGCATACCGACCGTGTTCTGCTCGTATTCCGGCGAGGCGCTGGATAAGAAAACGCCGCTGCTGCGCTCGTGCGACGCGGTAAGCCGTCAGGCGCTGCGCATACTGCGCCTTTTCGGCGATACCGAAACGCAGAAGGTCATCGCTCAGGTCGGACCCGAGCAGGAATATTTCCTTATAGATAAAGAGCTGTTTTTGGAGCGCGAGGATCTGCGCCTTTGCGGAAGAACTCTGTTCGGCTCAAAGCCGCCAAAGGGACAGGAGCTTGAGGATCACTATTTCGGAACGATCCGTCCGCGTGTTGCCGAATACATGCAGGATCTCGACGAGGAGCTGTGGAAGCTCGGCGTTCTGTCGAAAACGCGGCATAACGAGGTCGCCCCGGCTCAGCACGAGATGGCACCTGTTTATTCCGATGCAAACACCGCAAACGATCAGAACCAGATCAGCATGGAGATCATGCAGAAGGTCGCAGATCGCCACGGCCTTGTCTGCCTGCTGCACGAAAAGCCCTTTGCCGGCGTAAACGGCTCGGGCAAGCACAACAACTGGTCGCTCGGCACGGATACGGGCAAAAACCTGTTCTCACCGGGCAAGACCCCCAGCCAGAACGCGCAGTTTTTGCTGTTCCTTGCGGCATTCGTGAGGGGCGTTGATAAATATCAGGAGCTTTTGAGATGCTCGGTCGCCTTTGCCGGCAATGACCACCGCCTCGGCGCGCAGGAAGCGCCTCCGGCGATAATCTCGGTGTTCCTCGGCGAGGAGCTTGAGGGCATAGTCGATTCAATCGTAAACGACACGGGCTACACCGAAAAGAGCAAGAGCACGCTGCGCATCGGCGTTGACGTTCTGCCGCCCATTCCGCGCGACACCACCGACCGCAACCGTACCTCGCCCGTTGCCTTCACCGGCAACAAATTCGAGTTCCGCATGCCCGGCTCGAGCCAGTCCATAGCCGGCCCGACGACGGTTCTGAACACGATCATCGCAGACTCGCTGTGCGTTTTCGCCGACGAGCTTGAAAAAGCATCCGACTTCACAGGCGCTCTGCACGAGCTTATAAAGCGCACGTTCAAAGAGCACGGCCGCATCCTTTTCGGCGGCAACGGCTACGACGAGTCGTGGGTCGCAGAGGCCGAAAAGCGCGGACTTAAAAACCTCAAGAACTCGTCCACGGCGCTGCCCGAGTACATGCTGCCGAAGAATATCGAGCTGCTTACCAAGTACGGCGTTTACACCGAGGCCGAGATCATTGCGCGCAATGAGATACATATGGAGCACTACTGCAAGGTCATCGCCATCGAGGGCGAGACGCTTGTTGACATGGTGCAGCACGGCATTCTCAACGCCGTTTCCGAGTACACCGCCGCGCTGAGCGAAACGCTTATCAAAAAGCGCAAGGCTCTGCCCGAGGTGCCCTGCCGCGTGGAAAGCGCGCTCATCGGAACCCTCAGCAGCTTAAACGAGAGCCTGCTTGACAAGATGGTTTCCCTCAAATCTGCGCTTGAGACCGCGCCGAGCGTCGGCAATGCCGAGCTTATGAAGTATTACCACGATGAGGTGTTCCTCAGAATGGAGGATATGCGCACCGTTATCGACAAGCTTGAGACCCTTACGGCGACGGAATATTGGCCGTACCCCAGCTACTACGATATGCTGTTTTCTGTCTGACAGGCAGTGAATAAGATATAAATTCTAACGAGAGAGAGCAAATGATGATGAAGTATGTATTCGTAACAGGCGGAGTCGTGTCGGGGCTGGGCAAGGGAATATGCGCAGCCTCGCTCGGCAGACTTTTGAAGCAGCGCGGTCTGCGCGTGAAAAACCAGAAATTCGATCCCTATCTCAACGTTGACCCCGGCACTATGAGCCCTTATCAGCATGGCGAGGTCTTCGTCACCGACGACGGCGCGGAAACCGACCTCGACCTTGGCCACTACGAGCGATTTGTCGATGAAAGCCTGAGCGGGAACTCCTCGGTCTCGGCCGGCCGCATCTATTGGAACGTATTAAACCGCGAGCGCCAGGGCGGATACCTTGGCGGCACAGTGCAGATAATACCCCATGTGACCGACGAGATAAAGCAGAGCGTATACGCAATGGAGGATGAGAACATCGACGTTCTCATCTGCGAGATCGGCGGCACGGTCGGCGATATTGAAAGTCAGCCGTTTCTTGAGGCTATCCGTCAGGTGGCCGTTGAAAAGGGCAGACAGAACGTGCTGTTTATCCATGTTCCGCTCATCGTACAGATACCCGGCACGGGCGAGCTTAAAAGCAAGCCCACGCAGCACTCGGTCAAGGAGCTGCTGTCCATCGGCATCCAGCCGGATATCCTCGTCTGCCGCACAAACCAGCCCATGACGGAGGAGATCTGCCGCAAGATCGCCCTGTTCTGCAATATGGAGCCCGACTGCGTCATTCCGAACACCACAGCCTCCACCCTCTATGAGGTGCCGCTGCTGCTGGAGAAGGAGGGGCTGGCCCGCGTCGTGTGCCGGAAGCTGGAGCTTTCGTGCGGCGAGCCGGAGCTGACCGCCTGGACGCAGATGGTCACCCGCATCAAGACCGCCAGCCGCCATGTGACCATCGCACTGGTCGGCAAATACACCGAGCTGCATGACGCGTATCTGTCCGTGGAGGAATCGCTGTTCCACGCGGGCACGGCCAACGACGTGATCGTGGATATCCGCTGGGTCGACTCGTCCAAACTCACGCCGGAGAACGCGGCGTCCGTGCTGGACGGCTGCGCGGGCATTCTGGTGCCCGGCGGCTTCGGCGACCGCGGCATCGAGGGCATGATCACCGCCGCGCAGTACGCGCGCACGCACAAGCTCCCCTACTTCGGCATCTGCCTCGGCATGCAGATCGCTGTGATCGAGTTTGCCCGCCACGTGCTGGGCTGGGAAGACGCCCACTCGGCGGAATTCGACGAGTTTACCAAGCACCCTGTCATCGACATCATGCCCGAGCAGAAGACCATCACCCAGAAGGGCGGCACGATGCGCCTCGGCGCGTATCCGTGCGTTTTGTCCGAGGGCAGCCGCGCAGCGGCGCTCTATGCAAAGACCGAGATCTCTGAGCGCCATCGCCACCGCTATGAATTCTGCAACGACTTCCGCGACGCGTTCGTCGCGGCCGGGCTCGTGCCGACGGGTTTGTCTCCGGATGGGCGGCTTGTGGAGATC
>OKVK01001067.1_pt1 | contig 15237 bp, 12 predicted proteins | sample 1604771 | NCBI WGS metagenome assembly OKVK01 (sample SAMN01760906, study PRJEB22395) | human gut metagenome | reverse complement strand
GGTCTTCGTACTTGGCGTCGTTGAGAAGCTGGGCAAACTGCTCAACGACGCCAAGTACGAAGACCCGACGATTCTGGTCGAATACTCCAAAGAACTGAAACAGACCATCATCCAGGGTCAGGGAGAACACCACCTGAATATTCTGCGCACACGCATCGAGAAGGAGAACAAGCTCTCCTACGACTATATCGCACCGAAAATCCCCTACCGCGAGACCATCACCAAGGTTGCGCAGGCTGATTACCGCCACAAGAAACAATCGGGCGGTGCCGGGCAGTTCGGCGAGGTGCATATGATCATCGAACCCTACTACGACGGCATGCCCGAGCCCAAGAACTACAAGGTTCCCGGCAAGGGCGACATGATCGTGAACCCCAAGACCAAGGAAGAATACGACCTGGCATGGGGCGGCAAATTGCAATTCTACTCGGCGATCGTGGGCGGCGCTATCGACGCACGCTTCATGCCCGCCATCCTCAAGGGTATCATGGACTGCATGGAGCACGGTCCGCTGACGGGTAGCTATGCCCGCGACGTGCGCGTGATCGTCTATGATGGCAAGATGCACCCGGTGGATAGCAACGAGCTCTCCTTCATGCTCGCCGCGCGCCACGCCTTCTCCGACGCCTTCAAGCAGGCTGGTCCGAAGATCCTGGAGCCGATCTACGACCTGGAGGTCTATGTGCCGGCCGACTACATGGGCGACGTGATGAGCGACCTGCAGGGCCGCCGCGCCATGATCATGGGTATGGACAGCGAGGCTGGCTACCAGAAGTTGCAGGCGAAGATTCCTTTGAAGGAGCTCTCCAACTACAGCATCGCGCTCAGCTCCCTCACGGGCGGACGCGCCAGCTTCTCGACGAAGTTTGCAAGCTACGAGCTGGTGCCCAACGACATCCAGCAGAAGCTCATCGCCGAGCATGAGGCTGAGCAGAAGGACGAAGACTAAAAAATGGGACGCTTCCTCCTGATCAAGACTGCATAAAAAAAGATGCCGCCCGAATCAGCTTTTGACTGGTTCGGGCGGCTTACTTATGCGTGGTTGTGGGCGACACGCGGGAGGCGAAGCGCGAAAGCGAGACGCGGGAGGCGAAGCGCGGGGCGAGTCGCTACGGGAAGTTATCGGGGGCAGAAGACCTTCATGACCTTGGAGCCAACCTTGACGATGTTGATGCCTCGCTGCAACTGCGGGATGCGGCGGCCCTGCACGTCGTAGTATTCCGCCTCGGTGTCGTTGAGCAGATCGACGAGGGTAGCGGCATCTACCTGGTTGGTGCCCTCATCCACGCCGATGGTGAGCTGGGCGGATCCACCCTTCTGCGTAGCATCGGGCTGGATATAGGCGCGGTAGGCAGCTATCTTCACGCCGGTGGCAGCAAGCTTGTAGTCGCTGAGCAGGCGGAACAGGTCTTTGGCGATGAAATAGCAGTCGTCGGCGAGTTCGATGGGGGCAAACGTACCCATCAGTCGATGGCCCGTCTCCCCCGTCTTGGGGTTTCTCACGGCCTTCGCCTTCTCACCGGGAGAAGCCGTACCGCTCACGACGCGGAAGCTGGTCTGTTCCGCGTTTTTCTTGCGAACAACGACAGGCTGGCCTGCCTCTATCACGCCTTCCTCCACGCGCATCAGCTCCACACTCTCCGTTCCTACCGACTTTAGGGTATAGAAGTAGCAGGTGTTGTCCTCCGAACTGGGCCGGATGGTATAGGGCAGACAGAGCGTTGCCCATTCAGACTTTACCTCTCGCTCGTAGGAAGCATTGTTCACGTCGCAGTCTTCGTAGAGCGTGTATGCCTTGCTGTCATCCAAAGGCAGCGCGTCGATGGTGAGTGGGGAGCCTGTGGCTCCAATGATCTCATTGCCATTCGTGCCAACCTTCTTGGTGAGATAACCCGATTTGTAGTTCGCGTAAGTCTCTTTTTTCTTTGTAGGTTCGAAGGAGATAGCGCCTTTCAGTGAATGGCAGTCGCGGAACATATTTGAACTTTTGACTCCATAGATTTTGAAAAGATCGCTGACATAGATGGTCTGAAGCGCGGAGCATCCGTCAAACAAGTAATTAACAGAACCTGCCCCACGAGTGTCGAAACTGGACAGATCAAGCGTTTGAAGGCTACTGCATCCCTGGAACAACCCATCCAGCTGCATGCTGTTCTTATCAGTTATAAAGTTGGATACGTCAAGAGAGCTAAGACTACTGCAACCATTGAACATGTAGTTCATGCCGTCCTTTCGCACATACCTCGTATTGAAGTGAGACAAATCGAGCGTCTCCAAACTTGAGCAGCCATAGAACATTCCGTACATGTTTGTCACATTCTCCGTATTAAAACTAGAAATGTTGAGATCACGGAGCTTTGTGCATCCATTAAACATATTGCTCATATTTCCTACTTTCTCTGTGTTGAAATGGGACAGGTCGAGCGTTTCGAGGTTCGAACACTGGCCAAACATCTCGTTCATATACTTGACGTTGGACGTGTTGAGGTTTTCGATACCCTCTATGCTGGTAAGATTCGTACAACCACTAAACCATTTGGAGCACCTCGTGTGGGTTTCATCCCGGAAACCAGCTTTGAAGACCACCTTCTTAATTTCTGCAGCATGGGTGTCCCAATTCGGATAATTTCCATAGCCCAAATCAAGGATGTTGTCGCCCACGGGCTTCGTGCCGCTGCGATGGAAGGAGAGCGTGCCGGTTGGCGCATCCCATCGCACCCAACTGGCAGTAGCAGCCGTGAGATAACCTCCCTCTCCCGTGTGAGCCATCTCCACACCCGTCTTATTAGGGTTATAGTTGGGCAGATTAACACATCCGTCAAAAATCGAAAAATCTAGGGTTACTTTATCTGTAGTAAATGCAGAAGTGACATAGATCGTCTTGAGGTTTTTGCAATTTCTAAACGCATCAACCATGGAAACCATTTTGGGCGTTGCAAACGAGGAGAGATCAAGCGTGTCAAGCTTCGTACATGAGAAGAACATCCCAGTCATAGATTTCATGTTCTCCGTATCAAAACTGCTTAAATCAATACTTTCAAGGTTAGTACATCCTTCAAACATGCTTTGCATGTAAGTCACCTTTCTGGTATTGAAACTGCTGAGATCGAGACTCCGAAGTGACGAGCATTTATTGAACATTGATGACATTTGCGTCACATTTGCAGTATTAAAGCCAGGGAGATCGAGACTCCGAAGTGACGAGCAATTATTGAACATTCCTAGCATAGTGGTCACGTTTTCGGTATTAAAACTGGAGACATCGAGGGTTTCAAGCGTGCTGCAAATGCAGAACATATTCTCCATAGTGGTTACTTGTCCAGTTTTAAAATCAGTAAGATCGAGCTTGGAAAGCGCCCTACAGCCATAGAACATCTCATTCATCTCTTTCACGTTTTCAGAATTAGAACCGGATAGATCGAGTTCGGTAAGACTTTCGCAACCTTTGAACGTTGCATTGAGATCAGTCACGCTGCTGCCTATGAAGCCTTTGGGCAACTTGAGTGAGCGTAGATGCTTAGAGTTCTCAAACATAGTTGCCATTGTTGTAACCTTTTCCGTATTAAAGGAAGACAAATCAAGTGTTTCCAAGCTGGTACAGGAGGAGAACATTGATCGCATATCATCGACCTCTGACGTGTTCAAATAGTCCAAGTGCTCAATCGTTGTCAAAGCTTCGAACGACCAAAACCAGCCTCGACAATCTTTGGGCCGTGCATCCTTGCAACTCTCGTCAAAGACCACGGTTTTTATTTTTTTTCTTTCAGCTGTAGTTTGCCACAAGGGACTACCAGTTAAAAGAGAAATCCCGTAGTCAGATTCCTTGTAATTCGTGCCGTAATAGAGCGTGAGGGTCTGAGTCTCTCGGTTCAATCTCGCATACATTATAGGATCCTGTGTCTGCGCCATCACGGGCTGCAGAAGCATAAGCATCAGCAAGAGCGAGAGCGCGCATCGGCGCTGCAATAGATATTGGGTCATTTTCTTGATCATGTTGATAGTCATTTTTTGTTTTAGTTTGGGTGCACCACGGCACCATTCGTTGATTGTGATAGAAAGAAGGGGCAATAGGCTATTTATTCCCCCCAGAGGAAACCGTCCTCGTCTAAGGTAAGTCCTGCTTCTTCCAGTTCTTGTCGAGTCTGAAAGCGCCCACTATAAATCCTTACCTGCGAGGGGTTGATCATCATGCACGGCCCAGTCTGCGCGACGTCAACCTGGGGCTTGAGATACTTTTTTTTCTTCATACTTTTATTTCTTGTTTTTGATTATTGTCTTCACGATTAGTCCGTCGGGCGCCCACGACGAGGACTAAGCCTCCACAACGTGCGGGTCTTTCCGACCTTCAAAATTAGTACAAAAGTAGGGAAAAGTAGTGAGACAGGGTGTCGCATTGTCCTGTTCAGGTGTCTCTTTGGTGGTAAATAGTTGTCTCTTTCCTACCAAAGAGACAATGGTTCATAGCTAGGATTGGTTGCGTTTACATATTTTAAGAAACCAAGGAAAGAGCCGTCAAATATCAGAAAAGGGATCTTCAGATACGGAGAAAAGGGATCTTCAGATACGGAGAAAAGGGCTCGTCTCCCTGCTACGAAAGAGACGCGTCCGAATCGTGGGATCCAGCCAAATAGCGCTCCCGCCAAACGGTCGGCGTACACGCCTCACGCGCCTTGAAGATGCGGTAGAGGTGGGTGCGGGAAGTAAAACCACATTCGGAGGAGATGATATCATTGCTGTAATCGGGGTTGGCAATCATCATTTTCTTGGCCGCAGCGAAGCGGATGTCGCTCAGCCATATCCGGAACGTAGTCTTCAGAGACTGGTCGAAGTATATCGTGAGTTCGTCTTTCGAGACATGGATCGCATGGGAGAGGGAGAGGAGGTTCACCCCCCCATCCTTATAGCCCATCGCCGCGCACCATTCGTCCAGCCGCTGCTGGATCTGCTTTCTTCGATCCTCAGGCATCAGCGTGGCAGTTTGCGTCTCCTCCGCCTGGTCGGCTGCATGGGCCGCGTCGGCATGAAATGCGTTATCAGGCGTTGCGTTATCAGGGGTTGTGCCAGCATGAGACGCATTGGTACGAGACGCGTTGGTATGAGCCCCATTGGCAGAAGTTACGCCAGCATGAGCCCCATCGCATGGAGCCGCCTCGCCAGGAGAAACGACACCAGGAGAAGCGACGGCCTGCTGCACTGCCGTCTTCTCCTGCTGAGCGACTATGGCAGCAGGGCTGACCTTTTCCTCCGCCTCTTCGTCGAGCAGCGACTCCTTCGGCTGATAGCTGTAGCCCAAGGCCACGAAACTCAGGACGAAGAAGAGGAAAGCCATGAGCCCCAAGGGCGCAAAAAAGTAAAGCAACTTGGTGGAGATGATGGCAAAGGGCGATACCACGGCGGGGAAGAAGAGGATGAGGAGGCTGGCGCGGGAGTAGCGTACATAGGGCATGATGTCGCCGCCCGCCATCGTCTCCAGCAGACGGCGGCGCTTGATGATCTCGCGGACGATGACGACGATGCAATAGACCACATTGGCGGCAAAGAGGGCCAGCATAGCATAGAGCCAGGCCCCGATGCGCATTTCGCCATGCTGGAGGAAGCCGATGAAGAAACAGGCGAAGATCGCCAGGTTGATCGCTGCGCAGACCGCATAGACCCTCCTCCGCCGGACATGTGTGGCCTCGATATGGAAGATGCCCATCGAAATGAGCGAAAAACAGGGTGCATAGACGAGGGCATTGACCGTGGCACCCACCGCGTCGTCAACGGCCCTGAAACCATAGCGCATCTGCATCAGATAGTGCGCCGCCAAGCCCATGATGCCGACAAAGATCAACCATCGTGCGCACTCATAGCGCGGATTGAGCCATCGCGCCTGGAGACGGGTGACGGCGAGGGTGAAGGCATTGAACAGCATGAACAGGAAGCATGCAAACTGCAGCAGAAACAGATGATCCATAGGGCAAAAGATCTCGTTAGAATAGGAAAATTAGGTTTATGGACAAGGCACCTGCCCGGCGCTTGACGCCAGGCAGATGCCTCATAAAGATACAGGCTGTAGGGGGTAGTACCCTCTCCTACTTCGTCATTTCATAGACCACGTCCATGAGCTCCTTGCCCAGGGCATCGGCCTCCTCCATCGTGGCCGCCTCGCTATAGACGCGCATGATGGGCTCAGTATTACTCTTGCGGAGGTGGACCCACTTCGTCGGGAAGTCGAGTTTCACGCCATCAATATCCGTGACGTGCACGTCGTCCATCGATCCGAAGCGCTCCTTGACCTTGCCCAGGATGGCATCCATATCGGTGTCGGGCGTGAGGTCGATGCGGTTCTTGGCAATATAATAGGTCGGGAACGTCTTGCGGAGCTCACTGCACGTCAGTCCCTTCTGTGCCAGCGAACTGAGGAAGAGGGCGATGCCGACCAGGGCGTCGCGACCGTAGTGGCTCTCGGGATAGATGACGCCACCATTGCCCTCGCCACCAATGACTGCCCCCACCTCCTTCATCTTGGTGGTGACATTGACCTCGCCGACGGCAGAGGCAAAATACTGGCAGCCATGGCGCTCGGTGACGTCGCGCAGGGCGCGCGTAGAACTGAGGTTGGAGACGGTTGCGCCCTTGACGTGGTCGAGGATGTAGTCGGCCACGCTGACGAGCGTATATTCCTCGCCATACATCTTGCCGTCCTCCTGGATGAAGGCGAGACGATCGACGTCGGGATCAACGACGATGCCGAGGTCATAGCCTCCTGCTGCCACCTCGCCCATGATGCCTCCGAGATTCTTCTCCAGCGGCTCCGGATTGTGGGCGAAGTCGCCATTGGCCTCGCCATTGAGGATGGTGTAGCCGACGCCCAGTCGGTCGAGGAGCTTCGGCAGGATGACGCCGCCGACGGAGTTGATAGTATCAACGACGACGCGGAATCCACGCTTGCGGATGGCCTCCGTATCGACCAGGTCGAGCGCGAGGACGGCCTCGATGTGGCGGTCGTCGAAACTGTCGTCCTTGCGGTAAGTGCCTATATGATCGACATCAGCATAGTCGAAGTCCTCCTTCTCCGCCATGGCGAGCACGGCGTTGCCGTCGTCCTTGGTGAGGAACTCGCCCTCGTGGTTGAGCAACTTGAGCGCGTTCCACTGGCGCGGGTTGTGGCTGGCGGTGACAATGATGCCACCTGCCGCATGGCTCATGCGGACGGCCAGTTCGGTGGTCGGGGTCGTGGCAAGCCCGATATCGAGCACGTCATAGCCCATTCCTATCAGTGTGCCGCAGACCACCAGTCGGACCATGTCGCCCGAGATGCGCGCGTCGCGGCCTACCACGATACAGTTGCTGCCCGTCGGGTCGCTCTGACGGATAAACTTGGCATACGCCGTGGTAAACTTGACGATGTCCAACGGGTTGAGCGTATCGCCGGTAGGGCCTCCGATGGTTCCACGGATGCCGGAAATGGATTTGATCAGTGTCATATTTTCTCTTTAGTTTTGTAATTGCATGTTATCTTCCGCGCTCGTAGGTGATATCGTAGAGACACGGATAGACCGACATCGTGGCCGCATAGGTGCCCTCGGTGGAGGGTACGATGATGCGCACGCGAGCGATGCGGTCGTCGGCCGAGAGCGGCCTACCCACCTTGATGTAAGGCAGCGGGGAAAGCCATCCGTTGGGCACCTGCGTGCTGCCGGAACTTCTTCCATAGACTTGATACATCACACTCGACGTGGGGTCGAAGGAGGCCGTGAAGGTGCCGGAGGTGTTCGTGACCGACATCTTGTCGACCAGCGCGCTGAAATAGAGGATGTTGTTGGTGGCGATGATGCTATCGGTGAGGAGGTTGCGCTCGGTGAATCGGCAGAGCACGGTGGCCGTCTCGCCATCCTTGATCTTCTCTCCGCAACCCTTCTCTACGATTTGGAGATAGATGCCCGAAGACTCGAGCAGCACAAACTCGTTCTTGCTCACGTCGGTCATCGTGTCTTGATCGAAAAACTGGCGCTCGGAGATGACCGTCACGCTGCTGTCGTTGAGATACTGGCGGATGGCTCCGTTCTCTCGCTTGCGCTGGTCAGCATAGGTCTCGTCATTGCTGCACGCCGACCAGAGCAGAGCTGCGAGCGGGAGGAGGAGAAAAAGCGTTTTCTTCATCGGAATCTTTTACGTTCAATAATATCTTACTGCAAAGTTATAGCAAATCGTCTGTTCCACCATAAGACGACGCCCATTTTTAGCTACTTTTGACATTAAAGACTGCCCTACGGACCATGATCCTGGGCCGCGAGGGGCCATCGCAGCTGCTCCTTGTAGGCCATGATGGCTCGGAGGACCACCTGCTCGGCTTCTTCGATGGAGCACTCCAGGCGTCCGCCTGCCGCGTCTTCGTGGCCTCCGCCGTGGAAAAACTCCTCAGCCATCTTGCGGCAGTGGAACCCATTGCCCGAACGGAGGCTGACGCGTATGACCTGGTCCTTCTCGGTGTCCTCGCGCAGCGAGATGGAGAGTTTGAGTTTTTTGATCTTCTGCGGGATGTTGACCACGCCCTCCAGGTCGCCCCTGACAAACTGGAAACGTCGCATTTCGTCGCGCGTGACGGTGTAGTAGGCCGCATGGGAGGCCGGCAGGACGCGCAGTTTCTTGAAGATCACATAGGACCTGAACTTGATGGCCTGTGGCGAGTAGTTGTGATAGACGCGGTTATAGACGCGGTCTTTGTCCACGCCCTTCTCCAGCAGGTGGCTGATGATGAGATAGACGGCTGGCGCATTGGAGTTGTAGGTGAAGGCCCCCGTGTCCGTCATCATGCCGCAGTAGATACATTGCGCCATCTGCAGCGTCATCTCGTCGTAGGCGCCCAACTGCCACAGCAGGCGGAAGACGAGTTCCGACGTGCTCGACATCGCGGGATGGGAGACGGAGAGCGCCGCCTCGACGGTCGGGCCCACATGGTGGTCGATGAGGAGTCGGGGCGCCTTCGACTGAGCAATGACGTCCGCCATGTCCCCCGTGCGCGAGAGGTCGTTGTAGTCGAGACAGCAGACGAGGTCGGCCTTGTCGAAGGCCTCCTTCGCGCGGTCGGGATGCTTGTCGTAGCGGAGCAGCGTCTGAGATCCTGGGAGCCACATCAGGAAGTCGGGAGCGGCATCGGGGATCACGCAGGTGACCTCCTTGCCCAGAGCCTGCAGATACTGCGCCCAGGCCAACATCGACCCGACGGCATCTCCGTCGGGCGACTTATGGACCGTGGCTACCACGGAACTGGCATCGGCAGTCAGCTGCTGCAACAGAGCAAGCTGACTGTCGTCCAGAAGGTTGATTTCCATGTAGAAATGGGTTGGTGATACGATTAGAACAGTTTGGCGGGATAGACGCCCTCATCGACGAGGCGCTGGATGCGATCCACGACGCCCTGACGATCGGCAGGATAGGTGACGCCAAACCAATGGCTGGTGGTATCGAGGACCTTGACAGCCGCCGTACCGTCGTTGATGAGCTTGTTGACCATCAGCGGGATGAAAAACTCGGCCTTCAGGTTGGCCATGTTCTCCGGATCGGAGAGGAACGTCTTGAAGTAGTCCGCGCTATAGTCGAAATAGTCGGGCGTGAATCCCCATACGTTCATCGAGACCGGCGTGTTGTCGGGCGTCGTCACCCACTGGTCGTCGTCGTCCTTATACTGCACGGCGCCGTCCCTGCGCTCTATCTTCGTGCGCTCCACGACGGTGGCCAGGTTGCCCTCGGCGTCGGTCGTGCAGATGCCACGCGATACCGTTCCGTTCTCGCTGAGTGTATTGCCCACGCGGAAACCCACCATCGCATAGCGGTTCTTGCTGCCCTCGGGGAGCTCGGAGAGATACTTGCCGATGACCATGAAGGTGTCGCGGTTGTAGAAGTCGTCGCAGTTGATGACGCAGAACGGCTCCTTGATGACGTCCTTGGCCATCAGTACGGCGTGGTTGGTGCCCCACGGTTTCACGCGGCCCTCGGGCGTGGTGAATCCCTCGGGGAGGGCGTCGAGGCTCTGGAAGACGAGCTCTGCGGGGATGTGGCCCTCATACTTGGCGAGGACCTGCTTGCGAAACTGCTCCTCGAAGTCCTTTCTGATGACGAAGACGATCTTGCCAAAGCCCGCCTGGATGGCGTCATATATGGAGTAGTCCATGATGGTTTCACCATTGGGTCCAAGTCCGTCGAGCTGCTTCAGCCCGCCGTAGCGGCTACCCATGCCGGCAGCCAAAAGAAGTAATGTCGGTTTCATGTCTTTTTATGTTTTTGTCATGATTATACTTTGTTCTCTCTACATAATTTATATAGCGCACGTGCGGCGCCCCATTCTCCGGGGCCTGCCCAGGAGCTCGCCCTCCCCCACTCGGGGCTAATCGAGCAGGGTGCTGCTGCGTACGCGGCTCAGCGTCTCCGGCGTCATCTGGAGAAAACTGGCCACATAGACCAGGGGTGCACGGAGGACGATCTGCGGTGCCAGTTTGCAAAACTTGCGGTAGCGCTCCTGTGCCGTCTCGAAGCGCACGAGGTCGGCCATGACCTGCGAGATCACGAGGCTCTCCTCCAATATCTTGCGAAAGAGGATCTGTATGTTCACGTTGTGGAGGGCCACCTGCTCCAGGCGATGCTTGGGGAGCGCATAGATATAGGAGGCCTCCAGGGCCTCTACCTGCAGATGGGTGGGCTCTTCGTGAAACAGGCTCTCGATGCACATGAAGATGGTGTGATCCACCCCCAGGTGCTCCGTGATCTGCTTGCCGTTCTTGAAGTAGAACTGGCGGATCAGTCCGCGCTCCACATAGTAGATGTTGCGGCAGACCTCGCCCTCCCTTAGGATTATCTCGCCCTTGCTGAACTTCATGGGCACCAGCACGCTCTCCAGCACGTCGAGTTCCTCGTGGGTCATCGTACTGTACTTGCGGGCCAACTCGCGGGCCAACTCCCTGGGGGTTGCTATCGGTTCTCTCATCGTGTCTCCTCTTTTCTCCTTTTTATATATCTTGTTGGCCGAAGGATGTTCCTCCGGCGGTTAGTCCAATTTCAGCACGGCCAGGAACGCCTTCTGAGGCACCTGCACGTTGCCGACCTGCTTCATGCGCTTCTTGCCCTTCTTCTGCTTTTCGAGCAGCTTGCGCTTGCGGCTGATATCTCCGCCATAACACTTCGCCGTCACGTCCTTGCGCACCTGCTTCACCGTCTCGCGTGCGATGATCTTCGCTCCGATGGCCGCCTGGATGGCAATGTCAAACTGCTGGCGCGGTATCAGTTCCTTGAGTTTCTCACACATCCTGCGTCCAAAGGCCACGGCGTTGCTCTCGTGGGTCAGCGTGGAGAGGGCATCGACGGGCTCGCCGTTGAGCAGGATGTCGAGCTTGACCAGCTTCGAGGGGCGGAACGAGTCGATATGGTAGTCGAACGAGGCGTAGCCCTTGGAGATGCTCTTGAGCTTGTCGTAGAAGTCGATGACGATCTCGCCCAGCGGGATCATGAAGACGAGCTCCAGTCGGTTGCCGCTGACGTAGTTTTGGCTCACGAGCTCGCCGCGCTTGTCGAGGCAGAGCTTCATGATCGGTCCGATAAACTGGCTGGAGGTGATGATGCTGGCCTTGATGAAGGGTTCCTCGATATGGTCTATCATCGTCGCGTCGGGCAGTCCCGAGGGGTTGTGTACCTCCTTCACCTCTCCCTGCTTGTCATAGACCATGTAGCTGACGTTGGGGACGGTCGTGATCACGTCCATGTTGAACTCGCGGTCCAGTCGCTCCTGGATGATCTCCATGTGGAGCAGTCCGAGGAATCCGCAGCGGAATCCGAAGCCGAGGGCCTGGGAGCTCTCCGGCAGGAAGGTCAGCGAGGCGTCGTTGAGCTGGAGCTTCTCCAGCGAGGCGCGGAGGTTCTCGTAGTCGTTGGGGTCGATGGGATAGACGCCGGCAAAGACCATCGGCTTCACCTCCTGGAATCCCTCGATGGCCTTGGCGCAGGGCCGTTCGACGTGGGTGACGGTGTCGCCCACCTTCACCTCCTTGGCGTCCTTGATGCCACTGATGATGTAGCCCACCTCGCCGGCAGTGAGCTGCGCCTTGGGCACCATGTCCATCTTCAGCACGCCCACCTCGTCGGCGTCATACTCCTGGCCGGTGTTGAAAAACTTCACCTTGTCGCCCTTGCGCACCACGCCGTTATCGATCTTCACCAGCGTGATGATGCCGCGGAAGGAGTTGAAGACCGAGTCGAAGATGAGGGCCTGCAGCGGCGCTTCCTTGTCGCCCGTCGGCGCGGGGATGCGGTCCACGACGGCGCGGAGGATGTCATCGACGCCCTCACCCGTCTTGCCCGAGGCCCGGATGATCTCCCCGGGCTCGCAGCCGAGCAGATCGACAATCTCGTCCTCCACCTCCTCGGGCATGGCGTTGGGCATGTCTATCTTGTTGATGACCGGGATGATCTCCAGGTCGTGGTCGATGGCCATATAGAGATTGCTGATGGTCTGCGCCTGCACGCCCTGTGTGGCATCGACGATGAGCAGCGCGCCCTCGCAGGCGGCAATGCTTCGCGACACCTCGTAGGAGAAATCGACGTGGCCCGGCGTGTCTATCAGGTTGAGCAAATATTTCTTTCCCTCCATCGCGTACTCCATCTGGATGGCGTGGCTCTTGATGGTGATGCCGCGCTCGCGCTCCAAATCCATGTTGTCCAACATCTGACCCTCCGTGACTTGGATGGTCTTGGTGCGCTCCAACAGACGGTCGGCCAGGGTGCTCTTGCCGTGATCGATATGGGCTATGATGCAAAAATTCCGTATATGGTCCATTCTTGTATTGTAATTTCAAAATGCAAAAGTAGCAATAAAAAACGAGATACACGACTTCCAGCCCGTTTTTTGCTCGCCAACCGTGCAAAACCATGCCACGGGACGCGCTTTGGCAAAACCTTTGTGGCTCTTTTTGCCACTTAAAGGAAATAAAAAACACGATTTGACGTTATTCCCATAGCGTGGCGATGGCGGACCCGGGACACGACCTGCCCCGGGGCGGCTTCGCCATAGCCGACATTTACAGAAACTAAAAGAGAAAAACTTACATGAAACAGACAATTTTAGTGACGGGCGGAACGGGCTTCATCGGCAGCCATACCACCGTGGAACTGATCGAGGCTGGCTACGACGTGGTCATCATCGACAACCTTTCCAACTCCAAGATAGAGGTGCTCGACGGCATCGAGAAGATCACGGGTGTGCGCCCGGCCTTCGAGCAGGCAGATCTGCGCGACAAGGCTGCCACGGAGGCCGTGTTCCAGAAGTATCCGGCCATCGCTGGCATCATCCACTTCGCCGCCTCCAAGGCCGTGGGCGAGAGCGTCCAGCTGCCCCTGCTCTACTACCGCAACAATGTTGTCTCGCTCATCAACCTCCTGGAGCTCATGCCTGCCTATGGCGTCAAGGGCATCATCTTCTCCAGCAGCTGCACGGTCTATGGACAGCCCAACCCCGAGAACCTGCCCGTCACCGAGGACGCGCCCCACCAGAAGGCCACCTCGCCCTATGGCAACACCAAGGAGATCAACGAGCAGATCATCTACGACTTCATCCATAGCGGCGCGGCCGTCAAGAGCATCGTCCTGAGATACTTCAATCCTATCGGTGCCCATCCCTCGGCGCTCATCGGCGAACTGCCCAACGGCGTGCCCAACAACCTCATCCCCTACGTCACGCAGACGGCGATGGGCATCCGCGAGCAACTGACCATCTTCGGCAACGACTACGACACGCCCGACGGCACCTGCATCCGCGACTACATCTATGTCGTCGATCTGGCCAAGGCGCATGTGGCGGCCATGGCGCGCGTGCTGGACCAGGAGACCGAACCGATCGAGTATTTCAACATCGGCACGGGCAAGGGCAACTCCACGCTGGAGATCGTCACGACCTTCGAGGAGGCCACGGGCGTGAAACTCAACTGGAAGTATGGTCCGCGCCGCGAGGGCGACATCGAGAAGATTTGGGGCGACTGCACCAAGGCCAACCAGGTGATGGGCTGGAAGGCCGACACGCCCCTGGCCGACGTGCTCCGCAGCGCCTGGAAGTGGCAGGAGAAACTGCGCGAGGACGGCGTGATGTAGAATAACCTTTGGGCGGGAGGGGCCGACCTTCCCGCCCTTGACAGAAAAAAGATATGGAAAAGAGAAAGATTTGTATGGTCACCGGCGCGACGAGCGGCATCGGTGAGGCTTGCGCGCTGCGCTTTGCCAAAGAGGGCTACGACGTGATCATCACGGGCCGCAGAGACCACCTGCTCCAGGCGCTGGCCGAGCGCATCGAGGCGCTGGGCGTGCGTGCGAAGACGCTCTGCTTCGACGTGAGAGACCAGCAGCAGGTGTTTGACGTCTGCGGTAGCCTGGAGGCCGACTGGGCCGAGATCGACGTGCTGATCAACAACGCCGGACTGGCCTTGGGCCTCGACCCGCTGCAGGGTGGCGACCTCGACGACTGGAACACGATGATCGACACCAACATCAAGGGCCTGCTCTACGTGAGCCGCGCGCTGGTGCCGGGCATGGTGGAGCGCAACCGTGGCGAGATCATCAACATCGGTTCGGTGGCTGGCGACGCTGCCTACGCCAACGGCAACGTCTATTGCGGCACGAAGGCTGCGGTGAAGATGATCACCGACGGACTGCGCATCGACACGGCCCACACGCGCATCCGCGTGACCAATATCAAGCCGGGACTGGTGGAGACCCACTTTAGCAACGTCCGCTTCCACGGCGACGACGAGCGGGCCAACAGTGTCTATCAGGGCATCAAGCCGCTCACGGGCGAGGACATCGCCGACGTGGCCTACTATGCGGCCAGCGCGCCGGCCCATGTCCAGATCGCCGAGGTGCTCGTCCTGGCCACCCACCAGGCCAGCGGTTCCGTCGTCAAGCGCAACGCCGAATGATGACGGTGGCGGAATATCGGCAGGCCGTCCTCCAGGCCATTCTCCAGGCCAAGGACAAGGACGGAGCGCCGCGCACCGACGAGGAGACGGCCAAGACCTACCTCGACTCGCTCAGCGACGCGGACCTGGAGGAGGGCATGCTCTTCAACACGCCCGAGGAAGTGGCCGAGATGGTGCTGGAGATCCTGTAGCCGCTTGCGGAGTTGGGAAAACAACAAGATACTTTTTGTTACTCAAGTTTCGCAAGTAAGCTCCACACGCCCTGAACCAACGGTCACCGGCCGAAGGGAAAGGTAAAGGG